>Ga0101941_1000144_pt1 | contig 178341 bp, 174 predicted proteins | sample DewCreD2012metaG_3_FD_75242 | JGI IMG/M metagenome (GOLD analysis project Ga0101941, IMG submission 75242) | Hot spring sediment bacterial and archeal communities from British Columbia, Canada, to study Microbial Dark Matter (Phase II) - Dewar... ... | reverse complement strand
GCATTTCTTATGGTAGGAACAATAGGTGGTATCCTTGTTGCAACCATGATGAATAACGGTGGTGGGGCATGGGATAATGCCAAAAAGTTCATAGAAACCGGGATGTATGGTGGAAAAGGTTCTGAAACCCATAAAGCGGCTGTTGTAGGAGATACGGTAGGTGATCCATTCAAGGACACCGCTGGACCATCGCTACACGTTCTTATAAAGCTACTCTCTACCATTACACTTGTTCTGGCGCCGCTTTTTATCTAGTGCTGACTTAAGACAGTATCTACCAACTACAGGTCAGATAACTTTAGCTCTTCCTCCAGCCATTTAGGGGTTGATTCCCTTGCTTCTCTGGGCAAACCTAACTTTTCCATGTATCTAAGAACGGTTGCAACCTTATCGAAGCCGTTTCTTCTATGGAGTTTAAATACCTTTTCGTAGGTCTCTTTTAATCTGGGCTCTACTTCAGGCTTTATTGCTTCCCATATTGCATGTTTATCAAGGGGAGGTTTAAGTCTCTTTGCAATCTCTTTTAGTCTGGCATCAAGTTCCAGATAGGTTTCTCCACTCTCAACAAGCATTTCTACTTTGTCTATATATAGCTTCCTGAGTTCAAGCACCTTTTCTTCTGCTTTTGACTGTGCACACTTCCATGTAAGCTTTAACAGGTCATCTATTTGTCTGTAAAGGTCTTTCCACTCATCAAGGGTCAGTACGCTATCGGTTTTTCCCTTCATTTTGATTCTCTCCTGTGTCTTTAGTAATCTTCCGGATCCAGCTTTAGGGCTTCGTTAAATCGATTTATCATGTTATAAAGGGCTACTAAAGCGGTAAGTTCAACTATCTGAGAGTCGCTAAAGTGCTTTTTTAGTTCGTTAAAAAGGGTATCCGGAACATCCCCTGGGTTTGTCGTCATTGCTTCTGCATATTTTAGGGCAACCTTTTCAGACTCCGGAATGGTGCTGGCTTCAGGATTTTCTATCTCCAGTATCTCGTTATCGGTAAAACCCATTTTTTTGCTTATCTGAATGTGCGCATGATAGCAGTATGAAGACCTGTTTATCCTCGATACCCTTAATATAACCTTTTCCTTTAGCTTTGGATCAAGCTCATCTGGTTCCTGAACGGCCGCTACAAATGGACCTATTGTTGATATTATCGATGGCTTGTGTGCAAGTGCTTTATATATGTTGGTTACCTTCCCCCTCTTTTTGCGCATACGTTCATAGGCCTCTTTTACCCTTGGGTCTTTAACCTCATCTTCTTCAATGTATTTAACCCGGGCCATAATCTACCCCTCCCATTTAGTCGTTTTCATTTTCTCTGTTTTTTAATTGAATCTGGAGGGTTGAATCAGAACGTATCTCTTCGTGTTGTATTTTCCCTCCTAGGTTTGCAGTCCAGGCCATAAGTCCTCCACTTACTATAAGGGCTAGCAGTGTTAGCAGAGCCATCCTCTGGGCTATTTTCTGAGAGTAGATATTTGTAACCAAGGCTATAAGTGCTAAAAATCCTGTAACCTCGATAAATATAAATGCTATCTCTGCCTGTTCCTCGTGTTCCTCGATTAGTTCTTCCCGTATACCGGGCATATCTTCTATAACCTCTTCTGCCGGCTCTCCTGTCAGGTAAACGGGTATTGTTGCTAGGGATATAAGGATTGTAAAAATCAAGGTTACGTTTGTAAGCTCTTTGCTTTTTCTTGCCAGGGCTACAATTAGAAGAAGTATTACCAGCCCGGTACCTACTACCGGTATGTGGTTTAACATCAGGTGAATATGAGCCCAGTTCATGTGTATGGTCCTCCTCTAGTTTTTTATTTTATTATTTTAGGCAAATTATGTGCCAGTCATTATTGTAAACAGTTTAAGCAGGTTGCGTAAGTGGTATTAAACGAAACCTGTCAGATTGTCAGATTACAGGACAATGTGAGAGTATTTCTTTACGAAGATGCGTTGTTTATCTTTATATGCAAAAGAAGCGGGATTTATATCCACTTTGCTGAGGAAGAACCATATAGCAAACTCTATACTCGAAAAAATTGAAATCTATTGTTTTTGGTTTTTTTGAGTTACATAGAAGATAAAAGCAAGCACAAATATGGAAGTGAGTTGTATTAGTACAGATAAGGTAGTAAGAATGAAAGTCGAGGTATCGTAAAGAACTCCCATTAACGTGCTTCCTAAAAACCAGAATATCCCATACCATGCATGAAATATGCCATAAGCAGAGCCCCTTTTATAAATTGGACTCATCTTTGCTACGGTTGCCCTCATAATTGATTCTTGTGCACCAATACCTATACCCCAAATCACTACTCCTATAAGAGCAGAGTAGAAGTTCCCTAGAAAAATCAAAGGAGCAAAGGGTATAGGCATAAGAAAACCAATAATTGTTGTAAAAAATCCTATTCGATCAAATAGATATCCGAATGAGAGTGCTGAAACAGAACTAACTCCCATAGCAGCTGCATAGAATATAGGTATTTGTTCTCTAGAAGCTATATTGATTCTATCCAGATGGTAGGCAATTAAGGGAAAGTCAATATAGCTTATAGCAATTAAAGCAACTGCGAATAAATAGAACCAAAATGTTCTGGAAAATCCCTTAATCTCTAATTCAGTTGAGGTTTTCTCTAACTCTCTAGGATTTGGATATTGTAATCGTAATAGGGTAAGTGCACTAAGTGCCGAGATAGCTGGTATAAATAGAAAAAGAAAACAGATGCGGTATTTATATTTAAAATAAAGTACTAACGAAACTGCTAGTGGACCAAGCAATGCACCAAGTTGATCAAGAAATTCATGTAGCCCAAAACCCCATCCATGTCCGATTTCCTGAGTGGCGTTTGAAAGCATTGCATCTCTAATGGGTGTGCGTATGGCTTTTCCTAATCGTTCTGTAAATATTAGCAGAGCTGCTGTCTTCCAGTGTTTTGTAAGTGCTAAAAGAGGAACCGAGATTAGATTCACTGCATAACCAAAAAAAATTATTGTCCAATATCTCTTAGTTCGATCCCCTATGTATCCGGAGACAAGGCGAATTGCATAGCCTATGAACTCCCCAAATCCCGATATGAATCCTATAGTTGCCCCACTAGCTCCAAGTAGAGCAAGGAATTGTCCAGTTATACTGCGAGCCCCTTCATACGTCATATCAGAAAATAGGCTTACTATGCCCATTAGGACTACAAATGCCAACGACGCTCTTTTCCATGTTAATGCCATATCCAGCTCTTTTTACTAGGGTTATCTTTTAAATCTGTTTAGCCTCAATTTCTTGGCTTGTTCCAAATTCCAATGAGCTTTTCTTCCTTAGAATCTAAGAAACCAATTTCAGTAAGCATATGTGTGGTATTTATTGAGCTGTTAAGCCCTTCTACAAATTTTCAAGTATTCTGGGTTCTGTGCATTATCTGCTTCTTAATTTATCGAGAGATTTAAGAGCAGATTCTTTAACATAACGGCTACAGTCTCCCATTGCTCTTTTAAGAGCCTCAATTACCTCTTTGCTTCCTTTAAAGTTTTCAAGAGCGGTGGCAGCTTTCCCTCTTACTAGAAATGAGGGGTTGTTTAACAATTCGTTAATTAATACAGGTAGTGCCCTTTCATCTCCAATTTTGCCTAGAGCCTCAACTATTTCTTCCTTAAGAAAATGGTCATTAGTGCTATTAAGTAGATGTATAAGGAGTTCAACCGCTGTTTTTTCACGTCTCTCACCTAGGATATAACAAGCCCTGTAGACTATGGAGCGTTCGGAGTGGGTTAGAGAGCTTATAAGTTTTCCAACAAAGCTTTTCTCATCCCATTTTTCAATGCTCTCCTTACAGTAAGGACAGATTTTTTCCGTTTTTGAAACCTCAGCCCAGCAAGATGGGCAAAAGTAGCGGATCATGCTATTTACCCTTAAATTCCTTTACCTTTTCTGACCGCAAAATCTTACAGATTTCCTCAATCAGGTTTATGATTCTATCCACTTGGGGATCTAGGTATTCTTTAAGTTGATCTGGCATGCTTCCATAACCACTTAGTTTTTTTGACTTTATCTCCTCCAGATTTATCCTCTGAACAGTCATGGATCCTAGTATAGCGTTTCTAGTTTTTCTTAACTGCTTTTCAAGTTTTAGCTTAATAGCTATGTGGCTTATTAGCTTCTTTATTTCTGCTATATGTTGTAAGATTAAGGTTTTCTCGCAATGGGAGATATCATTTAATGTTTCAGTCATTATCTTGCTACAATCTGCATCGTTTGTTAAAGTTCTTTCTACTTCTAAAATTGTGTCTTCAAGAACCTGCATAGTTATAGAGAGGTAAGTTCTATGGTTCTTAGGTATTTCTAAGCAATTTTGTAAGTCCATTTTATTGTCCTCCCTATCTTTGGTTCTCTCATCTTTTGTTTGGGGAATCCGTACTCTAATAAGCTGGGAAGATTGTATCTGTTTCTTCTAGCAGATTTACAGTATAGCTCTATAGTTATTATAAAGCGTGAGGAATATCCGGTAATTGGATGGCTGTTTAAGTAACTCATCTCCTACCCCTTTAAAAACCTTTAGAAAGGCTATTAGGACATATCACATTAACCTCACTTCAGGATTTATGGGTAGGAGTTATCAACTATCCCTGGAGGGACAGTAATTAGAGGTGAACTCCATCACCTTTAACATACATTTTAAAGTACAAAAACACAGTAGGTCAAGCGTATTTCTTAAAAAATAACTTTATTACTGGTCCAAGCAGAACAGCTGACTATGGATAAAAGAACCTTTGAGATTTTAGATTATCCATCATAGATAAAGGTTTGTTTTATTTAGGGAAGCAGGTGGCTTTAACCTGCTTCCTACTTTAGTTGGTTTGTCTTTGAAAGTTGGTGTAGCTTTTATAGCTTATGTATGGTGATAGATTTACCCTTTGCTACCTTTACATCAACTTCGTCCCCGATTTTAATTCCTTTTAGGATATTTGAATTGGTAACTCTAACGATATGAAACTTGCCTTTTTCATCTTTAACTGTTACACGGTTGCCTCTGATTTTAGTTACCTTTCCTTTAAACTCAGCTTGAGCAGTAGCTACTTGTTTCATACTGTGTTTTGTGGTAGCAAAAGATGTTATACCACCAAAAGTAAGAGCAAATGCTATTAATGCTGTCCTAATTATATTTTTCATGTCTTAATACCTCCTTTTTGTAATATAAGGGAGACTATTGTACGTGGTAAAGAATGGTGTAAGGTGGTGACCTTAAGTGGAAAGATAAAAAGAGTAAGATATCGTGAGGATTGGAAATCTTGATTAAAAGTCGTTTCCAAAATAAGGAGCTAGTATCGGCAAAAGGAATATTAAGTATCGTTAATAAAAGTTCTATTGGAATCAATGTATTGTAATCATCGTCGTTTGTGCTAGATCCCAGGTATAGTGATTTTAATGAATGTGAAGAAAAATCGGAACCAACTAACCAACATAGCTTCTGGGTTTGCTTATCAGGTGGAGAAAAGATTCCAAAGATTCCCAAGGTAGAGAGGATTATTAAAATATATATCTTGATTTTTACTTGATAACTTTCCTTGATAGGATGTGGAAAGAGTTTCATTGGTTAGCTCTACGGCTCTTTTAGAAGCAAAAGATTTGCCAAAATTTTTTACTTACAATGAATCTAATATTTGCAAGAGGTTATAAACAAAGTTTTTTGTATTTTTTTTAACTGCGTATTTATACACTGTTATAAGTGTGTGGTATTACACAGAATCTGATCATTGACTTTTGAGCTCTGATAAAAATGATACTGCTAAAAGCTTTCTTCCTCAAACAAGCACTCAAAGTTTCCATTTCCAGCTCCATCCCGTGGTATAGGTCCAGCTAGGGTTCCGGAGGGAGGGATTCCCTCTATATTCGTAAACGTAAAAGAGTCCTCAGGGGGAACGGGTAGGGGAATTGAATCAACTATTGTGTTACATCCAACTGCAAGCCCATCAGAGGGAAAAGGGAATCCCTCCATTGAAAAGGACTCTCCCGTTTCTTCGTTAAACAACTCCCCTCTGCATATAAAGGGTTTACATGCCCTTACTATCGAATCTGCAGGACAAATTGAGCCCGTAATTTCTAAATCATTGGTATCAATGCATTTTGGTTTGTCAATCTCGCTTTCTATATCGCATCTCTGTGGCATTGGCCCTGAAAAACATGCAGGACAAACCACTCTCTCCGGGGCCGTATCGCCTAACCTGATCATAAATTCAAGAGAACTGGGCCCAACGGTTATATTCTCAATTTCCCCTATGGGAGGGCCAAAAGGGGCATAGCTTCCGCATTCTCCTGGATTTTTCTCAAGGTTAAAAATGTATGCAGTGGTTTCATCTTTTTTCTCCACACCAAAGAGTGTTTTCCCAATCCTTATAATGATAGGGCAATCATTTACGGGAAGGCCAGGACTCAGGTTTAATCTGAACTCTCCTCTTAATTCGCCCTCACATAAGCATACAGACCCTCTTTGAATGCCACCCCAGAAGCCTGCAAATTGACCTCTACAGGATTTCCCTATACCTGAACCCAGCTCTCCATTGTTCCCATCGTTGCATGATGTAGTTGTAAGAAGAAAGCCAAAAAACAGAAATAGAAGCCAGGCTTTATTTGCCATGTCTCTACCCCCTTTAGAAGGTGGATTATAGCACAGAGGAGGTTACCTGAGAATGAATTTTGATTTTCTGGCTATTGATATCTTAAATATCTGTGGTAAAAAATAGCTTCAACTCCTTCGTTTCTTTTACACATTGAGAAAGAAAGTATTTGGTTTTCTACTTCCAGTCTTTTTTTCTCTTGGCCTTATCTGCTCTCTACAAGGTCATTACTTTCCATTTTATAAGCATGGTGCTTTCATATCTCAGGCTGAGCTATGTCCGGCAAATCCCTATCTGCTGGCACATTACATAGCCATTCCCATAGTAAAAGAGAAAAATAAGGAAGATAACAAAAACTGTTGTTGCCGTTTTGAGTGTTGCTGTCATAAGAGGTTCTCTGCAGTTTTCTTTAGGCCTTTTATATGTTTATTGTACGATTACGCAGTTTATGTATCTTTAAGCAGAGACTCTGTTTTCCCGGAAAAAGCTTTTTGCGTTTTTCAAAATCGCTCTCCTCCGCTTGATACTTCCTTTCTGTCTTAACATCTATTTTTTTCTTCTAAAAAAACCATTTGGGAAACTTTTAAGAAAGGAGGAGAGCAGTGTGTAAAAAGGATTCTATTTTAATTAAGCTTACGGGTTTAGTGGTATTCTTTTTAATTTCTTTGAGAGTAGCTTGGACACATGATATCAATTCCTTTGCAGTTGATCATCATGGGCATTGGAGTGCTCGCATTCCTGTTGGGGTTATGGGGGAACACACACACAATGCCGGGGAGTGGATGCTTTCATACAGATTTATGTTTATGAGTATGGATGGGAACAGGAACGGAACAGATGATCTGAGTACGGATGAGGTACTGGGAAATTTTATGGTAGCACCCCTGGATATGGATGTTGAAGTGCACATGTTTGGGATTATGTTTGCACCTACAGATAACCTGACACTTATGGGAATGATTCCATACGTTCGAAAAACCATGAATCATGTAACCAGGGATGGATCTCGCTTTAAGACAAAATCAGAAGGCATAGGTGATATAAGGTTAACAGCTCTTTACAAGTTCTTCGATAGAGGTGGGCATAGGCTTCATTTTAATGGGGGTATAAGCCTGCCATCGGGATCCATTGACGAGAAAGATACCACTCCAATGGGGGAAGACCAACAACTTCCGTACCCGATGCAAACTGGCTCTGGAACGGTGGATCTTCTTCCGGGGGTAACCTATCTGGGACAGTATGGGAATTGGTCATGGGGTGCACAGATGGTTGGTACCATAAGGCTTGGAAAAAACGATAGAGACTACAGGCTTGGGAATCGGCTTGATTCAACCCTATGGGGAGCCAGGAACTGGTTTAACTGGTTTAGTACCTCTTTGCGGTTTAGGTACCAGGTGTGGGGTAACATAAAGGGAGAGGATCCGGTTTTAAATCCTCAAATGGTTCCCACTGCAGATCCAGACAGGCAGGGAGGAAGTCGGGTTGATTCTCTGTTCGGTATAAACTTCTATGTTCCTAAGGGCCCGAGGCTGATCAGGGGGCAGAGGCTTGCAGTGGAGGTTGGTTTCCCTATCTATCAGAACCTTGATGGTCCTCAGCTTGAAACGGACTGGAACATAACCTTTGGATGGCAGTACGCATGGTCTTTTTAAAGTGAGTACAGAGAGGGCATCTCCTAGTAGGTGTCCTCTCATAAAGCTCTCTATTTCTTAAAGTGTCTGAGATGGTTAATAAAGGCAATACATGCCTTACTGCAGGTTGGGGAACCTTCGAATATGGAGCAGTATGAGACGTCTATAAAAGGGGTTTCTCCTATTCCTGCTTTTCTTATAAACTCAACCCATACCTTTTTCCCTGTAACAGGACAGATAAACGGGTGTCTTTCGCTTATCTCATCGAAGTACCACTCCATACGTGGGGAGGTTTCTCTGGTTACTTCTTTGAAGTCTTCTTTTCTCATCTAAATCACCTCCTATAGGTAAGGTAACCATTAAAGGGGATATTTAAAGTGTTTTGGTGGCTCCGGGAATAGATTAACCTGAGGATGGGTTTCTTCTTAAGAGTTTTATAGCCTGTCCTGTTACCCAGGGTATTATGCTCATAAGCATTACAAGTGCCCACTCTTTTCTGGTTGGTTGTGAGAGATTAAGTATGTCAGCAAAACCAGGAATGTAGACAACAAGAAGGATTAAAGCACTGCATAGCCCAAGTGCATACCATATGAAGGGATTAAGGGTAATCTCATTGTATAAGAAGCCAGCTCTGCTTTCGCGCATGTTAAAGACATGCCAAAGTTGTGCAAAGGACAGGGTAAGAAATGATACGGTAACTGCCCGTTTCTCTTCTATCCCTAGCCAGTTAAGAGATATCATTAAAGCCCCTATAACCGCAATTGTTATAAGAACTCCGTATCCAAAGATTTCTGCCCAGTGTTCTCTTTTGATTATTGGTTCACCTGGATTGCGGGGAGGTTGTTTCATTACCTGGGAGGTGCCTTCACCCATACCAAGAGCAAGTGCCGGAAATACATCTGTAACAAGATTTAAGAAAAGGATTTGAAGCGGAAGAATTGGAAGGGGAATGGCTGCAATTGATGCAAGGGAAACAACCATGATTTCGCTTATGTTGCATGAAATAAGGTAGCGAACAAAACTGCGGATGTTGTTAAAGATTATTCGTCCCTGCTCGATAGCTATAACGATTGTTGAAAAGGAGTCATCTTTAAGAACCATATCAGCGGCCTCACACGCTACCTGGGTTCCTCTCATTCCCATTGCGATTCCTATATCGGCCTTTTTAAGAGCGGGGGCATCGTTTACCCCATCACCCGTCATTGCAACTATAGAGCCGTTTTTCTGATGGAGTGTGATAATGTCCAGTTTTTGTTTGGGGTTTACCCTTGCAAATATGCTTGCTCTTATAATGCGAATGCGTTCTTGTTCGGATAAACAGCTTATGCTCTTTAGGTCTTTACCGTGTATTACCTCGGTGTTTCTATCCTTAACCAACCCGACTGCTAATGCAATATTAAGTGCTGTGGATGGATGGTCTCCTGTAACCATAACAACTCGAATCCCGGCCTCCTGACACTTAAGTACTGACTCCCTAACATCCAGGCGTGGTGGGTCAATAAGACCCACGAGACCGATGAGTGTAAGGTTCTCGTATGGGTTGGAATCCGGACTATCTTCGGTTTTTGCTGCAAGGGCAATAACACGAAACCCTTCCTCTGCAAGCTCTTTTGTTTTCTCAATCCACCTGCTTCGAAGCAAAGAAGAGAGCTCTCTCCTCCCATCAGGTTCAAGTACGTGGGAGCAGACCTCAATTACCGATTCGGGTGCTCCCTTTACAGCAACAATGTAGGACCCATCCGATTTGTGAAAGGTGGCCATCATGTTAAAAGCGGGATCAAAAGCCTCCTCTCTTACTTCTGGCAGGGTTTTAAGAAGGCTTTCCCTGTATATACCTGCCCTTGCTCCTGCAATTAGAAGTGCAACCTCAAGCGGATCTCCTGAGGTTCTGGTCATCCCTTCTGCTCTTTCCTGTATGGATGCGTTATTGCATAGAACGCCGATTTCAAGTGCTTGTTTTAAAAGCTGGTTGGATAGGGGATCAACAGCTTGTCCGTTACAGAAAAAACCGTTTTTACCATCTCTGCTCTCTTTTAGCTCAAAGCTTTCGTTTCCGATAACCAGGTGTGTAACTGTCATACGGTTTTCTGTAAGGGTTCCGGTTTTATCAACACAGATAACATTTGTTGCCCCAAGGGTTTCAACAGCAGAAAGACGGTTGATAAGGGCGTTCTTTTTTGCCATACGTAGCATACCACGTGCTAGGGTTATTGTTGCTACAATGGGCAATCCCTCAGGTATCGCTGCTACTGCAAGGGCAATAGCTGTTTCAATCATAAGGATTGGTTCTTTTCCACGAAGTGTTCCTAAAAAGGCAATAGCTGCTGTAAGCCCAAGCGTTGCCCAGATGAGTTTGTGCCCTAACTGGTTAAGTCGTTTCTCAAGAGGAGTCCTTTCTTCCCTTGCTTCTTCTACAAGTGAGGATATTCTGCCCAGTTCTGTATTCATTCCAGTTGCAATAACTACACCCTCACATGACCCCTGGGTTATTGCTGTACCCATAAAGATCATATCCGGACGCTGGGTTGAGGGTATCTCTTCTTTAAACGGTTTTACTCCTTTGCTTACGGGAGCAGATTCCCCTGTTAAGAGGGATTCATCAACCCGGAGTTTGGAGGATTTAATTAGCCTTATATCGGCAGGAACTATGTCACCACCTTCAAGCAATACTATATCGCCCGGAACAAGCTCCTCTGCCGGGAGTACCTGAACCTTTCCTTCGCGTCTAACCCTTGTTGTTATACGAACGAGTCGGTGCAGTGCTTCCATAGAGCGTATGGCCTTGATCTCCATAAAGAAACCGATACCTGAGTTAAGAACTATAACCGCAAGTATTGCCATACCCTCTATCCAGTCCTTAAAGATAAAAGATAAGAGAGCAGCAGTAGCAAGGAGCAGCAGTATAAGGCTTTTAAATTGATCTATAAATATAACGAGTGCACCTTTCTTTTTTTTCTCCTTGAGTCGGTTGGGGCCAAAGAGTTTTAACCTTTTTCTGGCTTCTTCGCTGCTTAATCCCGTATCCGGGAGTGTTTTGTAGACTTCTTCAGTTGATTTCATCTGGTTTGTAACTTCATTTGCAAAACTTATGCCAGTAAAGATTGTACAATAACTTTAAGATGTTAGATTATCTGAGGAAGGCATAACTGTCAGGTTCTAAGACACTTTGTGTTTGATTGTCGGGGATAATTCTTAAAGCCCTTCCTTCTGTTTGAATAGTTTTATCCTCTGTTATATAATCTGTTTAACATGTGCAGGTTCTTTGTGCTGCTTTTTTTTGCCTCTACCGTGTTTGCTTTTTCCACTTACCCGGATGATGAAATATCTGGTGAGTATAAGGAAGCCATAATAAGCATAGGTGATAGGGCTGCTTCGGAGCTTGTTGGAACTCTAAAGAAAGAGTTAAAAAAGGCACTTTCTGAAGGCGGGCCGGTTGGTGCGGTCTCAGTTTGTTCGGAAAGAGCACAGGCATTAACCAAGCAGGTATCCCGATCTATAGGTAGCGGTATTGATGTAAAAAGAACCACCTTTAGATACAGAAACCCAAAGAACGCACCTGATAGGTACGAGGCTTTGGCTTTGGGGTACTTTGAGGGGCTGATAAAACAGGGTAAGGATTTGCCTCCCTATCTGATACAGAAAGTAAACCTGGGGGATCGGGTTTATTACAGATACTACAAGCCTATAAGGGTTGAATCACTGTGTCTTCTCTGTCATGGTAACCCTGAGTCCATGCAGAGTGAGCTTCTGGAAAAGCTAAGGGAGCTTTATCCTGAGGACAGGGCTACTGGCTATTCGGAGGGTGATTTCAGGGGCCTTGTAAGGGTTTCTATCCCGGAAAGTGTACTCAGTAAGTGATTGTAACCCTTGGTGGTTTTGCTGCATTTATTAAAAGCAGCAAATTAACAGGAGGTTAAGTGGCTATGGAGGTAAGGAGGCTTAGCAACTACTCTTTTGGAGGCGAGACCGAGCTTGGGTTTGATGAGGCTATAAAGAGGGTAAGTGAAGCCCTTAAAGAACAGGGCTTTGGCATTCTAACGGAGATCGATGCAAAGAAGGTGCTTAAGGAGAAGCTAGGGCTTGAGAGACGACCTTATAAGATACTTGGAGCCTGTAACCCTCATTTCGCTCACAGAGCAATAGAGATCGAACCTGAGCTTGGAACGCTTCTTCCCTGTAACATCCTGGTCTATGAGAGAGAAGATGGAAAAGTGGTTGTTTCAGCAATGGATCCTGAAGCCGCTTTGAAGCTTGTTGGTAACCCGGCTATAGAGGAGATAGCCAAAGAAGTACGAACTAGAATAGAGAGTGCTCTGGAGAAGGTATAACAGTGGTTATGAAACACAAGAAGCTTGAGTTTGGGTTTCCCGAGGTTGGTGTTCCGTTTTTGTGGCCATTTGCCTTTTTTGTTGACCTTGGTCAGCAAACTATAGAAGCTGCACGAAAGAGCCTTGAGTGTTTAAGGGAGATAGAGAAAACCCAGTTTGAAAGAAAGGAGCCTACCTGGGCCAGTGAGAACAGGGTTATTCTGGATCTCCATACAATGAGGGTAAGGGATTTCTCAGGAGACAAAAAGGGTGGAATATACACCCTTGTTGTTGCCCCATACGCCGGGCATACCTCAACCATTGCAGACTTCTCTAGAGGGCAGAGTCTGGTTGAAACCCTTATGGCCCATGGAGTGGACAGGGTGTGTGTAACTGACTGGAAGAGCGCAACTGAGGAGACAAAGTACTATGATATAGATAACTACCTTTCTGAGCTAAACGTGTGTGTTGATGACCTGGATGGAAAGGTAAACCTTATAGGTTTGTGTCAGGGTGGATGGTTATCAGCCATGTATGCCTCAAGGTTCCCTAGGAAGGTAAACACACTTGTTCTTGCAGGAGCCCCCATAGATACGGATGCGGGTGAGGGTAAGATAAAGGAGTATGCGCACACCTTACCCATGGAGTTTTTTGAGGAGCTTGTTGCAATGGGAGGTGGTGTATTAAAAGGCGAGTTTATGCTTCAGGGCTTTAAGAGCTTAAACCCTGAGAAGCACTACTTTGAGAAGTTTGTGGAGTTATGTGAACATATAGATGATCCGGCATATGTAAAAAGGTTTGAGGAGTTTGAGAGATGGTATGAGTACACCATTGACCTTCCGGGAAAGTGGTATCTACAGGTTGTTAAGGAGCTATTTAAGGAAAACAGGCTGGTTAAGGGAGAGTTTGTGGGATTGGGAAAGAAGCTAAGTCTTAAAAACATAAGGTGTCCGGTTTATCTTCTGGCTGGAGAACGGGATGATATTACTCCTCCTGAGCAGGTATTTAATGCTGAACTCCACCTTGGTACCCCAAAGGATAAGATAGTAAAGGATATAGCCAGAGGTGGACATATTGGACTTTTTATGGGAACAAAACCCCTTAGGGAAAACTGGCCAAAGATTGCAAGGTGGATTAAGGATAACTCTTAGTAGGTCTTAGGAAAAAAACGGTCTTTGCGGAGTGTGTGCATGTTTTCTGGAAAGTTAGTGGTGTCCAGATATGCAGTATGCATGCTTGTGTTTGCCCTAGTTTTTTCGGTAAGAGCGTTTGCAGTTGAAAAAGAGCTTTCACTCAAAGAGGCCATTGAGCTTGCCCTTCAAAATAACCATGAGTTAAAGTCGCTTAGAAACTCCCTTCAGGCTAGAAAGCAGGATATAGGAATTGCCCGTAGCTTTCTTATGCCAAGGATAAACTTTGAAGAGAGGTTTACACGCACCAACAACCCCACAAGTGTTTTCTCTTTTAAGCTCAACCAGGAGAGGTTCTCTCAATCAGACTTTGAGATATCATCGCTGAACGATCCCGAGCCTTTAAGCGATTTCCAAACGGCTTTTTCATTCGAACAACCCATTCTGGCGGTAAGATCTATTCTTGGTTTAAAGACGGCTAGAAATGAGTATATGGCAAGGGAGGAAGAGTATGTAAGGCGTAAGGAGAAATTAGTGTTTAATGTGGTTGAGTCCTATCTAATGGTTAACACAGCAAAAGGTTTTGTAGAGGTTGCAGAGAAATCGGTTGATAACGCAAAGGAGCATCTTAGGATAGCAAAGGAGAGGTTTAAAACGGGTGTTGGGCTTTACTCAGATGTCCTAAGAGCATCAACTGCTCTGGCCGAGGCGGAGCAAAGAGTTGTAAGTGCTAAGAAGGATTTGAATGTAGCAAAGAGGGCACTGGGGCTACTACTTGGTTTGTATGACTCAGTTGATACAAAGGAAGATAAGCTCCCTGAAATTCCTTTAAGGGAACTTGGCTACTATGTTGATAGCTCAATGTCTAGGAGTGATATAAGATCTCTTGAGTTAAGATACGAAAACACAAAAAACAGTATAAGAATTGCTAAATCTGGTTATCTCCCGGAGATTGCAATTAGGGGAGTATATCAGCTAAATGATCACAACACGGTGTTCGGTTCGGAGGGTAAGAGCTGGAGCATAATGGGTATCCTTAGGTGGAATTTATTTGATGGTGGAAGGAGAGAGTATGAGATGGTAAAGGCAAAGTATCAGGCAGAGGAGGTAGAAGAGAGTCTGGAGGGTTTAAAGAAGGTGGTTCACTTTGCAGTTTACGATGCATACCTTGGGGTTGAAGAGGCAAGAAAGAACCTTGAACTTGCTAAGGCTGCGTTAAAGACGGCTGAAGAGGGTAGAAGGCTTGTAAAGAAAAGGTATGAGAACTCTCTATCACCTCTTGTGGACCTGCTTGATGCCCAAGTGAACCTGGATAGGGCAAGGGCAAATCTTGTTGCAAGAAGGAATGAGTATGTAATTGCTTTGGCCAGACTAAGCTTTGAGAGTGGAACTATACTAAAAGACCTTGGTATAGGAGAGGTGTTTTAAAGGATACGGGAATGAGGGGACTTGCATTCGCTATAGCTTGTATTCTGGTGCTTTCTGGGTGCAGGGATAAGGTAAGGCCAGAAAGGGTGGAGACGGAAAGGCAGGTAATTTCGGGTGTGGAGGTAAAAGAGGTCCGTCCAACCAAGGTGGAGGTTTACTATGAAACATCGGGTACGGTAAAGGCAAGAACCATAACCTCCGTTGCAAGCAGGGTAATGGGTACGGTTACCTCCGTGATGGTTAAAGAAGGAGATAGGGTAAGAGAAGGCGATTTGCTTCTTACCATAGATGATAGAGACCTGTTGCAAAGGGTGGAGGCTGCAAGGGAGTCGTACAAAGAAGCCATAAAGGCACTTGAGCTTGCAAAGCAGAATAAGAACCTTGTAGATACGACATACAGGAGGTACAAAAGGCTCTACGATGAGAGGGTTATAACGGAGCAGGAGATGGATGAGATGGAAACCAGGAAAAAGATTGCTTCCATTGAATACGAGCGTGCTCAGGCTGCATTAAAAAGAGCAAAGGCCTCGCTTCTTGAGGCACAGGTAAGCCATGGATTCACAAGGATAACCTCCCCTGTTTCAGGAATTATAACAGGGAAAAATATCGAGGTTGGTGATATGGCAGTTCCAGGAGTGCCACTTATTACGGTGGAGGATCATTCTTCTTTTGAACTGGTAGTGAATGTTGATGAGAGATTCCTCGATGAACTTGGAATAGGTATGCCGGTTGAGGTTTTTATAGATGCAACAGGTAAAAGGGTAAGGGGGAGGATATCCGAGATTGTTCCTGCTGTGGACCCAAAAACAAGGACGTTTGTTGTAAAGGTTTATATAAGGGGAGAGGAGCACTTAAGAAGTGGTCTTTACGGAAGGGTATTGATACCTGAAGGCAAGAAGGAAGCCATACTCGTTCCTGAAGAAGCCCTAGTTGAGAGGGGACAGCTTGTAGGTGTTTACACCGTTGATGATAAGGGAATCCTAAGTTACAGGCTTGTAAGAACCGGAAAAAAGTATAACGGAATGGTAGAGATTCTCTCAGGGCTAAGTGGTGGAGAGAAGGTGGTTGTTGATGGTCTGGACAAAGTGGTTGACGGTGGAGTTGTTAGACAGTGATGGATATGGGAGTAGCTGGAAGAATAGCAAATGCCTTTATCAGGTCCAAACTCACCCCTCTTATAGTGATTGCTTCCCTGGTTTTGGGTCTATTTGCCGTAATAGTTATTCCACGGGAAGAAGAGCCACAGATCAGGGTACCAATGATAGATGTCTTTGTCTTCTATCCAGGTGCCTCTGCCAGGGAGGTGGAAGAGCGGGTTACAAAGCCTATGGGAAAACTGCTCTGGGAGATAAAGGGTGTTGAGTACATATACACGATGTCAAAACCCGGTATGAGTGTTGCCATAGTGCGATTCTATGTGGGTGAGGATATGGAGGAGAGTATCGTTAAGCTCTATAACAAACTCCTTTCCAACTATGACAGGATACCTCCCGGTGTGTCAGAACCACTTGTAAAACCCAAATCAATAGACGATGTTCCCGTTATAACCTTTACCCTCTGGAGCGATAAGTACAGCGGTTACGAATTAAGGAGGGTTGCTCTTGAGGTTGCCGATGAACTAAAAAAGGACAGAGATGTTTCTGAGTTCCACATTATAGGTGGACAGAGAAGACAGGTAAGGATAGTGCTTGAGCCAGAGAGATTAAGGGCATACCATACTTCCCCATTAAGGATAGCTGGTATCCTTGAGCAGGCCAATTTCCTTATAAGGTCCGGGGCATTTCCCTCGCTTAACAGGGAGTTTGTTGTGGAGACCGGTGGTTTCCTGAGGGATGCAGAGGACGTGGGGAAACTGGTAGTTGGTGTCTTTAACGGTAAGCCGGTTTATCTGGGGGATGTTGCCCGTATAGTAGATGGACCAGAAGAGCCTTCGAACTATGTGTTTATGGGGTTTGGTCCTTCTTCGGGTGAAAAAAGAAGGGGGTTATATGAGGCGGTAACCATTGCGATAGCAAAGAAGAAAGGGACAAACGCAACCTACCTTGCAGAGAGACTCATAGAGAAAGTTGAGGCTCTTAAGGAGGGTGTTATCCCATCTGGGGTTGAGGTAACGGTAACCAGAAACTACGGGGAAACTGCAAAGGAGAAGGCCGATGAGTTACTTAAGCACATGTTTATTGCTGCTTTTTCCGTAACCCTTCTTATCGCTATTGCGCTTGGATGGAGAGAGTCCATAGTGGTGCTTGTTGCCATACCCGTGACCCTGGCTCTAACGATCTTTGTAAGCTATTTGTATGGTTACACCCTCAACAGGGTTACCCTTTTTGCTCTAATCTTCTCAATAGGAATACTAGTTGACGATGCAATTGTTGTGGTTGAGAACATATATCGTCATTTCAGGATGAGTGGGGTTAGTGTTGAAACGGCTGTAAAGGCTGTAGATGAGGTGGGAAACCCCACGATACTTGCAACTTTTACCGTTATTGCTGCCCTTCTTCCCATGGCGTTTGTCTCAGGTCTTATGGGTCCTTACATGCGCCCCATTCCCGTTGGGGCATCTGCTGCAATGCTTCTCTCGCTTTTTATTGCCTTTATTATAAGCCCCTGGCTTAGCTATATAGTGCTTAGGGGAATAAAGAAGGGTGAAGATAGGGAGGAAGAAAGCAGGTTGATGGGGGTTCTTAACAGGGTGTATGAGCGGAATCTAAGGGGGCTTCTTGAAAGCGGAAGAAAAAGAGCAGTTGCTTTTATCCTTGTTGCCTTTCTCCTTGGAGGTTCTCTGCTCTTGATACTGTTTAAGGTGGTTACAGTAAAGATGCTTCCCTTTGATAATAAAAGCGAACTTCAGGTTATTGTTGATATGCCAGAGGGTACAACCCTTGAAGAAACGGCTGCTGTATCAATGGAGATAGGAAAGTACCTTGAGACCGTTTCCGAGGTTACGGATTACCAGCTCTACATTGGTACGGCTGCTCCATTTAACTTTAACGGTCTTGTAAGACACTATTTCCTGAGAAGTGGCAGTAACGTTTCTGATATTCAGGTTAATTTTGTTCCCAAGGGACAGAGGGAAGCTCAAAGTCACGATATAGCAAGGAGGATAAGGCCGGATATAAAAAAGATTGCTGATAAGTACAATGCAAGGGTAAAGATTGTTGAAGTTCCTCCGGGACCGCCTGTATTAAGTACCCTTGTTGCAGAGATATACGGGCCTGACTTTAACAGGCAGATTGAGATAGCAAGGCAGGTTATGGATATATTTGAGGAAACTGAAGGTGTAGTGGATGTTGACTGGTATGTGGAAGATGATCAGAAGAAGGTGCTTTTTGAGGTTGATAAGGAAAAGGCTGCATACAATGGAATTAGTACAGACTCTGTATCAAAGACGCTTAGAATGATCCTTGATGGAGTGTCTGTTGGGCTGGTACACATTGAGAAAGATAAAGAACCTGTAGAGCTCTTTCTAAGGGCCCCTCTTTTTGAGAGGGCTGGTGTTGAGAGTTTAAAACAGGTAACGCTGAGTGCGGACTCTGGTCTTATGGTTCCCCTTTCCGAGCTTGTTAGGGTAAGGGAGACTCTGGAGGATAAAACCATTTACGGTAAGAATCTAAAGCGTGTGGTTTATGTTGTTGGGGATGTTGCTGGAAAAGAGGAAAGCCCTGTGTATGCCATATTAAAGATGAAGGAGAAAATAAAGAAACTCAAACTGCCCGAGGGTTATGAGTTAAAGCAGCATTTCAGGGAACAGCCCAGGCTTGAGAACAGATATTCTATGAAGTGGGATGGGGAGTGGCAGATTACCTACGAGGTATTTAGGGATCTCGGTTTTGCCTTTGTAGGGGTTATGATTCTGATATACGTTATGGTTGTGGGATGGTTTAGGTCTTTTATGGTTCCTTTTGTTATTATGGCTCCCATTCCTCTTTCCCTTATAGGTATAATTCCAGGGCACGCCCTGATGGGAGCGTTCTTTACGGCGACCTCAATGATAGGGTTTATAGCAGGGGCAGGGATAGTTGTAAGAAATTCCATAATCCTTGTAGACTTTATCGAGCTTAAACTCTCCGAAGGAAAACCTCTTAAAGAAGCGGTTGTTGAGGCTGGGGTAATAAGGTTTAGACCGATGCTTCTTACGGCTTCTGCAGTTGTAGTGGGTTCATCGGTGATACTCTTCGACCCTATATTTCAGGGAATGGCAATCTCACTTATGGCAGGAGAGGTGGCTGCAACGCTTCTTTCAAGGACAATGGTTCCGGTTCTTTACTACATGTATAAGAGCAGATTTTCGTAATCAAGTAAGCTAGGGCTTTTCACCGTGAATGTATTTCTCCAGAATCTGTTTTAAAACCACTGCACTGTTGTGTTTTGTGTCTCTTGCTGAATAGAGCAGCGTTATGTTCTGGTTTAATGCTTTTTGAGCCAGTTGCTTAAGTAGGTTCTGCTTTTCGGGTTCTTCTAACTCTAGTTCATATCTTTTTTTGAATTCTTCCCATTTTTTTAAATCATGGGAGAACCATTTGCGCAGATCATGACTTGGAGCCAAGTCCTTTAACCAACCTGTTATGCAAAGTGCCTCCTTCCTTATTCCGCGAGGCCACAGTCTTTCTACTAGGAAGCGTTCACCATCATCTTTGCTCGGTAAATCATAAACTCGTTTTATCTTTATCATAGCTATGTTGATAATCTGAGATTTCTCTGGGGAATAAATTTGGAATTGATTTTTATCAAAAACAGCAAATAGTAAATGCCGTATATTAATATATGGATTTCCATTGGGTTAGGGGCCTAGCCTCGGAATGAACAATGTCTAGATGATTTGCCAGCTTTGCTTTTTGTTGCTCTGAAAAGCGCTCAATGATTATGGAGAGGCCATCACAACCGGTTACATGCATAAAGAACCCCTGAAGTTTTTTAAGTGCTTCTTCCCTGTGCTGGGATAACCAGGTTTTATTATTTATACATTTTTTGAAGTTGTAAAGTGTTTCTACAGCTCTTTGATGTTCACTAAGTAACTCTTTAACGTTTTCATCCCCTAGATATTCAACGAGCATTGGATACAGTGCTTCTTCTTCAACGCAAAAATGCGGTCCCATTATCTGGTCAAGCTCCTCTACTAGGTTTGATGCTAGGTCTGTATCTGTTTTCTCAATTGCATCCTTTAGCGCCAGTAATCTATCTAGGATCTGTTGATGTTCCTGTTTAAATGCTTTTATGAATTTTTCCTGTATGCTCATCATAACCCCTCCTGTCTATGTGTTTCCAAGCTCTTCTTCTAATCTCATGGCCCTAGGAAATAAGATGTTATTTTCAAGGTGTATGTGCATCTTTGTGATTCTATCAAACTCTTTAAGGTACTCATACATGGTTCGGTATGTTGGACAGGCATCTTCCGGGGGATTAAACCCGTTGCTTAGGGTGCTTATTTCACCAAGACAATCTCCTGTGTGTTTGTGTTCTGCTTCCATTACCTTAATAGGGTTGTTAATTGAACCAAAAACAGGAGGCTTTGGTTTTGTACCTTCTCTCTTGGCTCGTACAAGTTGCTTTATATAGGGGAAGAGAAGTAGCTCTTCCTTCTGCATGTGTTTTATAAGTTCCCCACTTAGCTCATGCCATATCTGGCGGATCCTAAGGGTTTCAGGATGCCTTTCTCCGTGAACATTTGCAACCTTATCAATTATCTCGCGTAATCTGTAAATCGTATCTTTTGTGTAGCTGTGAAATTGATTGGTTATATAATCGGCTAGAAAGTCAAGCTCCCATTTATCGTATTGGTTTGAATCCCTAAACTCATCCCTTTTACGATATGCCTGCTTTAGCTCTTTCTCTATTTCCTCTATGTTGATACCGCGTTCTTCACAGGCTTGCTTAACCGTTTTGTTACCACCACAGCAAAAGTCAATACCGTATTTTTCGAAGATCTCTGTCGTAAGATGGTTTTCTGTAACGATTTCAGCAACTGTCCTTTCTAACCACATAACATCTTCTGTTTTTTTCTCCATAGCCTTAACCCTCCTGTTTAAACTACTTGTATCCTTTTCCTTGAGCTGGAGAAAGCCCTGTTTTACCCTCAAAGAACTTTGCGTTTTTTTCTTTATACCACTTCCATTTTTCAGGGAGCTCATCTTCGTGGAAGATGGCATCTACCGGGCATGGATCAACACAGGCTCCACAATCTATGCATTCCTCTGGATTTATGTAGAGCTGATCCTCTCCCTCATAAATACAATCTACGGGACAGGCATCTACACATGCTCTATCCTTTACCCCTATACATGGTTCAGCAATTACGTATGCCATTTTTCCCTCCTCTTTATGTAGGAATTTAGTTCTTTTAAAAATTCTTCTTCATTTAATGAGTACAATTTACATACCATTTCAACTGGGGTGATTTTTAAGGTTTCATGTATAGCTGGGTTGTCGATTTCTTTAAACCCCAGCTTTATAAATAGATCCCTGGTTTCAGGGTAGTGCTCAATTATTTCCCCAACCTTTGTCCATGCCTCGATAACCACTGGTTTTTTTCTAGATAATTCCTTTTCTTTTTGGCGTTTTATACCTTCGTTAGCCGTACTCCAGATATCGTAAGCCCAAAACGAGAATCCGATGACCTGAGCGAATCCGCTGGTTGTAAGGAAGACCTGGCTAATAAGTGTAAGAGGATAGGTTATATGGGCTTCAAAATCACCCAGTATTTGGAATACAACCCTTAATGCATTTCCTGTATTGATAAGAGCGAATGGTATAATAAGGGAACTTTTCGGCTCAACACCCGACATTATTGGTGTTACTCTGCTTGAAACGCCAATAATCATAAGGCTTATAAATCCTACTGTGAGAGCATGCCTGTACGCTCCGAAATAGTTATGTGAGAAACTGCCTAATACATAATGGTTGTAAACTGGCAGGAGAAGCAGAAGTACCATTGAGAAAACAAGCCACAAGTATGCAGCCCTGATAAACTTAAACTCTCTTGAGTGGGATTTAGCCTTTTTAAATACCCCTGTGTTGTATATTACCCCTAAGGAAGATAAAAAGAGTCCTGCATATGGAATTGCAGTAAGAGGTCTTATGGATTCAAAACCATAGAGGCGAATGGCAATATGTGCAGAAACGGCTAATAGCAGTGAGATAAGAAAAACGTAAAATGAGAATTCTCCCAGTTTACCAGACGGTTCCTTTGTGTTAAAAACAAATGGTATAAATCTCTGGCTTACACCAAAAATCATCATTACAATAAAACCAAAGAGCTCAATATCTTGGTAAGGAGCTATAAATCCAGCTACCCTGTTTATTAGAAGCGACATATCTGATTTTATATACGCTTCTCCTGACATGTAAAGTAAGAAGGGAGCTAGGAGAGACTGGAGAACAAAGAAAAATATGGATGTAAGTGCATACTTTTCCCAGAGCTCTCTTTTTCCTACTGCCTGCCTTAGTGTTTGCGTGATGACAACTGCAAATATAAGGGCAGATATGGACTCTAAAATAGAGCCTATGATTCCAGAGATTAAGAAACCGCTTATTGGAAGAAACGCCCACGAAACCGTTGTTATAGCAATACCAGGTATTGCTATCCAGAGAGAGAGAGCTGCAAGCCGTGGTTTCCAAAGAGAGGTAAACTTAAAGCGTGGGAAAGCCTGATAGGCAAATCCCATTATAAAAAGCCCTGCCCATCCCAGAACCTGTATGTGGGCATGGGATAGGATAAGGGGAATTGGAAGTGAAAAGTAAGAGTGCTTAAATGATATGTAAGTCAGGTTTAGCGCTCCAAATATCCATCCGGTAAGGCCAAACACGATTCCAGACTTAAAAAACCTTCTCCAGAGAATCTCACCTATGCTTTCTCGAGGGGTTACACGTTTGGTTTCGGTGGTGGGTGATTCCAGGGAAGCTTTGTTTAACTCTCTAAGGAGTTCTTTAAGATTTATCTGATGCGCACGTGCAAAAAACTCTAGTGTTTCTCTGGGTATTGTTTCTCCACCACAGATACCGTATTTTGCAAATACATCCCTTGTTGAAGGGAAGTTCTCTATTATATCCGGTATCAACATCTCTTTTGTGATACGCATTCCCTAGAATTGCATTTGGCAAGTGAGTATTCACTCACTATTATATTTTCTTCCTAAACTGCTGTCAAGAGTTAGTTGGAGCTTTGTTTTTGTTAGGCAATAGACATAGAATTTTGGTATCAGTATACTTATGAAACATGAAGGCTTTGGTGGTTCGTCCCGGAATACCGAATTCGGCCTCTATAAAAGAGATAGAAGAACCAGTACCTGATAGCGGTTCTCTTCTGGTTGAGACACTTGCGGTCGGGATATGTGGTACTGATAGGGAAATAGTAGGGGGAAGCTACGGTTCTCCTCCTGCTGGCCAGGATTATCTTGTACTTGGTCATGAATCTTTGGGAAAGGTGCTTTATGCACCGAAAGAAAGTGGCTTTTATCCAGGTGACCTTGTTGTGGGTATAGTAAGGCATCCAGACCCCGTTCCCTGTGATAACTGTGCGGTTGGGGAGTGGGATATGTGCAGTAACGGGCTCTATACGGAGCATGGTATCAAGCAACTTCATGGTTTCTGCTCGGAGAGGTTTTGTATTGAACCCGAGTATGCGGTAAAAATAGAACCTGCCCTGCATGGGGTGGGTGTACTGGTTGAACCTGCCAGCGTGGTGGCAAAGGCATGGGAACACATAGAGAGGATCGGTAAACGAGCACGGTGGAATCCCAGAAGGGTCTTGGTAACAGGTGCAGGGCCAATTGGTTTGCTTGCGGCAATGATGGGGATACAGAGAGGGCTTGATGTTCACATCTTTGATATAGTAACCGGGGGATTAAAGCCTGCTCTGGTTAAAGAAATTGGTGGAACCTATCATACCGGAAACATCCATGATATAGGTTTTAAACCTGATGTGGTTTTGGAGTGTACCGGGGTGGGGAAACTCGTTTTTGAGGTAATGCAGAGTATTGCCCCAAACGGGATCGTTTGTCTTACTGGAATCTCCTCCGGAAAGAGATTGCTTGAGGTAGATGTAACTTCCCTTAATCGTGGTATGGTTCTTGGGAATGAGGTGGTTTTTGGAACCGTAAATGCAAACCGAAGGCATTATGAAGCCGCTGCTAGCAGCTTGGCCATGGCTGATAGAGCGTGGCTTGAGCGTTTAATAACAAGACGGGTACCTTTTCGAAGGTGGGCTGAGGCACTTTCCCGTCAGCCAGACGATGTGAAGGTGGTTGTTGATTTTACCATACAGTGAGTTTAGTAAAAGGAGGATACAATGTGACATGCCATCACCTATAGAAGACTATGCTTTAATAGGAGATTGCAAAACCGCAGCACTTGTATCCCGTAGCGGTTCTGTTGACTGGTTCTGTGTTCCAAGATTCGATTCTGGAGCCTGTTTTGCCGCACTTCTTGGAACACCCGAACACGGAAGATGGTTGATATCACCTTCAAAGGAGATAAGGTCCGTAAAGAGGCGTTATCGTGAGGAGACTCTGGTACTTGAAACCACTTTTGAAACTGAAAGTGGCTCTGTTGCGATTATAGATTTTATGCCACCCTGTTCAGATGTTCCCCACCTGATTAGAATTGTGGAGGGAAGGGGTGGTCAGGTACCGATGCGCATGGAGCTTATCATCCGTTTTGATTACGGATGGGTAGTCCCATGGGTAAGACGCATAGAAAATGGTATTAGGGCTATTGCAGGCCCTGATACCCTGCATTGCTACACAGATGTCAATTTGCGAGGGGAGAATTTCCATACGGTAGCTGATTTTGTTGTTTCAGAGGGCCAGAGTGTTTCTTTTGACCTCGTTTGGTCCTACACCTACGGTTCAGTTCCCCAACCTGCAGATGTAAAAAAGAGCCTTATGGATACTGAGGCCTGGTGGAGGAAATGGTCAGAGCATTGCACATACAATGGTGAGTGGAAAGAGGCTGTGCTCAGGTCCCTAATTACCCTTAAAGCACTTACCTATGCTCCGACAGGTGGTATGGTTGCCGCTGCAACCACCTCTCTTCCGGAGAAACTAGGTGGTGTAAGAAACTGGGATTATCGCTATTGCTGGCTTCGTGATGCAACCTTTGCACTCTATTCACTGATGCTTGGTGGTTACATGGAGGAGGCACGTGCTTGGCGTGATTGGCTGATCAAAACCGTTGCTGGAAAACCCTCAGATATACAGATCATGTACGGTCTGGCTGGAGAGAGAAGGTTAACCGAGATAGAGCTTGAGTGGCTTCCAGGTTATGAGGGGGCATATCCTGTAAGGATAGGAAATGCTGCCTATAAGCAGTACCAGCTGGATATCTATGGCGAGGTTATGGATGTTTTTCACGTCGCAAGAAGCTTCGGAATGGAACCGGATGAGAATGCGTGGCAGATACAGCGTGTTTTAATGGATTTTGTAGAAGCCAAGTGGAGGGAACCTGATGAAGGTATATGGGAGGTGCGTGGCCCGAGAAGGCATTTTACATACTCAAAGGTCATGGCTTGGGTTGCGGTGGATAGAGCGGTTAAGGCGGTCGAAAGATTTGGGCTTGAAGGCCCTGTAGATAAGTGGCGGAAGCTAAGGGTAGAGATTCACAACGATATATGTCGTAATGGCTTTGATCCAGAGCTTAACTCCTTTGTACAATACTACGGCTCAAAGGAGCTTGATGCCAGCTTGCTTGTACTGCCGCTTGTTGGCTTCTTGCCGGCTAGAGACCCACGTATCCGTGGTACGGTAGATGCAATACAGAAAAGGCTGGTAAGGAATGGGCTTGTTGAACGCTACTCTACCACCTCAACTGTGGATGGACTGCCCTCAGGTGAGGGGGTGTTTTTGCTGTGTACGTTCTGGCTTGCTGATAACCTTGTTCTTCAAAAACGGTTTGCAGAGGCACGAAGTATTTTTGAGCGCTTGCTGGATCTGCGTAACGATGTTGGCTTGCTATCGGAAGAGTACGATCCGGATACCGGACGGCTTGTGGGAAACTTTCCACAGGCGATATCGCACGTTGGGTTAATAAATACCGCTTTTAATCTTACCTTTGCCATTGGCCCTGCAGAGCACAGGGGAAATCCGTAGGAATCTTATATCCTCTCTTTCTGAAGTCTAAGGGAGTTCCCGAGAACAAGGATACTGCTTACAATCATGGCAAGTGCTGCAGCCACTGGCTTTAGAAAGCCAAGTGCTGCAACCACTATACCAATTGTGTTGTAGAGAAAGGCCCAGAAAAGGTTTTCCTTTATCCTTTTTCGGGTTTCTCTGGAGAGTTTGATAACCCATGGGATCTTCTCCAGGCTTTCCCCAAGCAGGTTAATATCGGCCGATTCGCGTGCAATATCCGTACCACAGCCAATGGCTATTCCTATATCTGCTGCTGAGAGTGCAGGAACATCGTTTATTCCATCTCCTACCATAACGCTTACCTCTTTGTGCTTCTTTATCTCCCTGACCTTATCTTCAGGTGTCAACTCACCCTTTGATTCGATACCAAGGGTTGCGGCCACAGCTTTTGCACTGTATCTGTTGTCTCCTGTTAGTATAACTGTATCTATTTTTAGCTCCTTTAATCTCAGGATAGCTTCTTTTGCATCTTCTCTTAGTTCCTCAGAAAAACCAAGAACACCCTTTATTCCCTTTCCCCAGCCACAGAAAACGAGGGTTTGCCCTTTTGATTCCAATCTCTCCTTCTCAAGGGTTACTGTTCTGTCGGGATCCAAACCGTTTTTTCTCATAAATCTCATGCTTCCTATGTAAACGGTTTCCCCCAGGTGGTTTACTTTTCCCTCAATTCCCATTCCGGGGCTTACTTTGAGCTTAGAGACCTGAAGAAGTGGATAGCCTCTTTGGGAGGCAAATTCAACGGTGCTTTTAGCAAGCGGGTGTTCTGATACGGATTCTAGGGAAGCACATATTGATATTAAATCCGATTCATTAAGGTTTGAGTTGGGAACCACAAAGATAGAGGAAAGCCTCATTTCCCTTTTGGTAAGGGTTCCTGTTTTATCCAGAAATACCCTCCTGACATGAGAAAGCCTTTCAAAGGTTTCTCCCGTTCTCACAAGTATTCCTTCTTTTGCTGCGCGCCCAAGGGCAACCTGTATCGCCATAGGTGCTGCAATTCCGAGTGCACAGGGGCATGAAATTAGAAGAACCGATAGCGAATTCAAAATAGCTGTATTTATTCCTTCCTTAAAAAACCAGAATGCAAACGTTATACCTGCAATGGATACGACAACGGGTATAAATATGGATGAGATTTTATCTGCCAGCCTCTCAACCGGTGATTTTAGGGATCTTGCCTCTTCAATGAGTTTGATAAACCTTGATAAGGTGCTCTCTTCTCCAACTCCTGTAGCCCTAAATATAAGCACTCCGTCTATATTTATTGTTCCTGAAAACACCTTGCTTCCCCTTGTCTTAAAAACAGGCTTTGACTCTCCACTTAGCATGGATTCATCAACGCTGCTATTCCCTTCTACCACCTCTCCATCCACAGCAAAGCTCTCACCCGGAAGCACTTTAACCATGTCTCCCTTTCTTATCAACTCCGAAGGGACCAGCCTTTCCACTCCATCCTTTATAACCCTGGCCTCCTTTGGGGTGAGTTCAAGAAGCTCCTTAATTGCGTTTGATGCCCTGGCCTTTGCATTTGCTTCAAGAAACCTTCCTGCTGTTACAAGCACAAGGATCATTGAAGCGGTATCAAAGTAAACCTGCTTCTGTGATTTTACCGTTGAGATGATGGAGAGGATATAGGCGGAGAAGGTACCGATTGCAATTAAGGTATCCATGTTAAGCACGAGTTTTGATAGGCTTCTAAGGGAGTTTATAAGAAAAGGTAGACCAAGAAGTGCAATAACAGGGATAGAAAGTAGGAGCATTATGTAGTTTAGAATGTGGGAGACACTCTCATCAAACCCGTATATGTAGTCTGCATAGCTAAGTATCATGATGTTCATTGTAAAGAAGGTGCTTAAGCCGAGTTTCATAAGCAACCAGAGCGCTTCACCTTCTTCCCCCTCTTCACCGGTTATCTCGTGTGTAAGAAAGCATCCGTAACAGCAGTAGGACAATCCTTTTGCCGTAAACGGCTTTTTTGGAAGAGGAAGCCTGCAGTGATAGCAAAATTGGGGTATTTTGCCCATTTTCGTCAGTGTAAAAGGTGGGTGTTGCCAAACTTAAAGAAGTAGGGTAGGAATCCCCGTATAATGGTAAATACCCCAAACATTACCACTATAAAGCCAGAGGCCCGACTTATGCTACCCTGAAGTTTTAAAGATGCAATCCTCCCAAATATACCGATTAGAAACATAGCAGGAATTGTTCCAAGACCAAGGGAGAGCATTATAGTTGCTCCTTTTTCAGGAGAGCCGGATGCTGCTGCCTTAAAGAGGAAGGCGTAAATAAGTGGACACGGAAGAAATCCGTTAAATAACCCCAGATAAAAGGATGCACCAAGGCCTTTTTGTTTTATAAATGAGGCTATAGCCTTTTTTAGGAAGCTATAGTAGAGATTAAAACCAGGAAGTGTTTTTTCCCCCAAGATGCCTAGTATCTGAAGACCTACAACAACCATAAGCACCCCCATAACCGTTGAGATTGTTGCCTGCCACCCTAAGAACGGCTCTATTTCTCTTAGGGAAAGTCCAAGGTAGCCGGCCGTTGCTCCAAGAAAGGTATACGTAAATACCCTTCCGGAGTTATAGAGAATTTGGTTTTTGGGGATTCGTGTTTTTTTCGTTGTGCTAAAAGAGGTTACAGCTATTGGGAACCCCCCACACATACCCACGCAGTGGAAGGATCCAATGAGTCCAGCAGCAAAAACGAGCGGATACTCTATCATCCTTCTTATTAAAGATACCATATGGAAGAAGGGTATGTTCTATTTTATAGTTCCAGGGATTGACATTTGGATTCAGTGTTCTATTTTATAAACTGTGGTTAAAAGGGTTCTGCCGGAAGTAGGATTAAACAGGGCTTTGGAATGTGGTATCGTACCTATAAATTAAGCTACCTTAGTGCGTTTGTAGTACTTTGCCTCTTAAGCCTGTCTTTTTCTTCCGAAAAATACAGTGGAAATGCCCTGGCTGGTTTTGAGAAGGCTTTATGTGTCTGGAACCTTAAGAACAGATGGGTTGGGGAAAACTACTTTATTGTTTCTGAAGGTGAGGATTCACACAAAAGCGGTTTTAAAGAGATTAACGGGTATTTTCTCCCTTTAAAAAGATTCACTTTATTCGCTGTTTTTTCCCTTGGCCCTCTTATAGGCAGCTTAAATCAGGAGGCTTTTCTCCTTCCTGCCCTGTTATTTAGCTTTATTCCTCTCTTAAGGTCTCCTCCTTTCCCCTGATATCCGGTCTTGTAAAGTCAGTTTATAAAGGAGGAGAAGCCATGGTAAGGGACAGGCTTATAAAATCTTTATTAATTATTTTGTTTGTCCTCGTTACACTTGGAACAGACCTTCTTGACCATTTCAGGATATACGGTTACATGGGGTTTTCCCAGAAGCAGGTAATAACCACGCAAAAATTAGAAAACTCAGAGCATGAGGCCATACACTTTCTGCTGGGCGTTATAAGCGGGTATCTGTTTGATACATGGGTTGCTGCCTTGGTAATAGGTGGTGTAAAGGAGATATACGATTTTGGCTACAACTATTATAAAAACAGCATAAACAGCTCCCAGATAGTTCATGATGGAATCCTTGACCCACTGTTCTGGGTGCTTGGTGGATTTGTTGGGGTGTATCTTCTTGTGCCACTTCGGGGTTTTATTCGCAGGATAAAGAAAGGATACAGTCCACCGTTAGCTGTAGGGGTTAGAGGCGCTTTTCACAGAAATCCTGATAATCCCCTAGTATCGGTGGTTGTCCCTGCTCTTGATGAGGAGGGATTTATAGAGAGAACCCTTACCAGTCTATTAAACCAGGATTTCAAGGGGTTTGAGATTATAGTTGTTGATAACAACTCAAGTGATAGAACCGCTGAGATAGCAAAACAGTTTGGGGCAAGAGTGGTATTTGAACCCAGGCAGGGCGTTGGCTACAGCCGCCAGGCCGGATTTATGGCTGCGCGTGCCCCTGTTGTTGCCACCACAGATGCCGATACTATCCTCCCCCCTAACTGGATCTCAAGAATCCTGAAGGAGTTTGAAAGTGACCCGGACCTTGTTGCATTTGGAGGTCTATACTACCTTTATAACGGACCTTTCCTCTCTCGCCTTGCTGTGCGTTACCTGATTGCTGTTCCTTGGTTGTTTGACCGTGTTTTCTCCGGTGGCTGGTCTCTTCCAGGTGCTAACCTTGCTGTAAGAAGGGATGCATTTCTCCGTGTAGGAGGATTTAACACCAGACTCAAGCTTGGTGAGGATGCTGATTTATCACAGCGCCTTAAACATGTGGGAAAGGTAAAGCTGGATATGGGGTTTCGTGTCTGGACCTCTGGACGTCGTTACAGGTGGGGGCTTCTATTTGCTATGTTTGAGTACTTTCCTAATGCTTTGGCTAGAATATTTCTCGGGAACCCTGAAAGGTTTTCTAGGCTCTCTAAGGTTAGAGAGGAAGAGTACTCTTCTGTTGGATACTGGTTATCCTGGATTGCTCTTTGTCTTCTGCTCTTTACTGTGATGGTTCCTTTAAGGAACCCCAGGGTAGAGGCTTTTACCAGGCCAATAAAGGAGAGGGCAATTAGCATTAAGGAAGCCATTTCCACAAAAGAAAGAGACTTGATCTATAAGATAAGAACGAAAAAAACCTCGGGGTGTTTTAAGGATGCTTATGAGTTCAAAACCAGAGAAACCTAAAAGGGTGGCTTTGAGTTTCGATGATGGCCCAAACCCTGCAATAACCCCAAGGGTGCTTGAGGCACTTGGACAGTACGGGATAAAGGCTGCTTTTTTTGTCTGTGGGGCAAACGTTAAAAGGTGCCCCTGTATTGTAAAGCTGATAGATAAAGAAGGCCATATTGTTGGCAATCATACCTATTCCCACTCTTTCCTTCTAACCCTTACCGGTCTTGCTTTAGGAGAAACATTAAAGACTCAGGAAATGCTAAGGGACATACTGGGTAAGGACATGAGGTTCTTTAGGCCTCCATGGGGGATATCAAACCCATTTTTTATAAGAAGGCTTAAGAGAATGGGTTTTAGGATCGTTCCGTTTGATGTGATAGCATATGACTGGAAAAAAGGTGTGAAAGCAGAGGATATCGTAATGAGGGTAAAGCAATATGTGAAGGAGGATTCTATTGTTCTACTTCACGATGGAGACGAAACAAAGGAGCATGCGGATAGGATGGAGGTGGTTAAGGCCATTCCCGGTATAGTTGAATCTCTTAGAGCTCTTGGCTATGAGTTTGTAAGGGTCGATGAGATTGTAGGGGAAAGGTCATAGATTGCTTAATTCCTTATAAAGGGTTGTTTACTGCTCCGGTGCCTTTTGCATTTGATATGGGTGTGAGATAGCTGGTTACCCACTCCCATGACTGTGGTGAAGCTATTATAAGCAACTGATCCCCTTTCTGTAACCTGTTATCAGGGTGTGGGAAAAGCAGTTGTCCCTTGCGTAAAATGGCAATGATTTCTACCTCATTGTTCATCTCGGGGGTTGAAAGGAAGATTGAGCCCAGAGATTTATCTATCCAGGGGCTTTGTGTTCCCACCACACCTATACTCAACTGCTTTCCATCAGGCAGGTCAACTGGTATACCAGCGGTTAGAAGTGCATATAGATTAAGATGGCTGACTGTAGGTGGTACGGGAATTCTTTTTTCGCCTATAAGCCGAAGTGCTGATTGAAGGTGTTCAAGATGGTGGGCAGGTGAATCGATACGTGTAGGAACCTGGGCTTCGTATAGGCTTTTATATGAAGTAAGGCCTGATAGCCTCACCTGGGTTAAGTAGCTTAGCATAACGGCAAGTGCAGCTGGTACAAGCAGTTTGTAACCCCCTGTCATCTCTACCACCATAAGGAGCGTGGCAATGGGGACACGTGCAGCTCCACCAAAAACGGCTGCCATGCCCACTATTACAAAAGGTGCAGGGGTCTGGTTAAATACCTTGGACATAAAACCTCCCAGCATAGCTCCTATAAAGATGGTCGGGGCAAAAACGCCACCTGATCCACCGGACGAGACCGTTAGGCTAAGAGCAAGCATCTTGGCAAAGACCAGAGCCAGCATTAGTTTATAGGAGAGCTCACCGTTAATAGCTTTTTGGATCCACCCGTATCCACCTCCGAGTACCTGGGGTAGGAATATTGCTATAAGCCCAATTCCTAGCCCTCCTATAGCTGGTTTGAAATGGGGTAGTATAGGGATGAATTCAAATGCTCTTTTTGTGTTATAAAACACGAAAGGTAATGCAGTTGCAACCACTCCACTGCTTATTCCTAACATAATGTACCAGGAATAGTCGGTTAGGCTTGGGATGCTAAGGTTTAAAGGGATACGAAAAAGGGGACTCCAGCCTACAAATAGACCATCTACTGTGAAAGCCACTATTGAGCCAAGCATGGTATATAGGAGTGCTCCTGTTTCAAACTCCATTTCCCTGTAGAGAACCTCAATGGCAAATATGGCAGTACCTATGGGGGAGCGAAATATAGCGGAGAGACCGGCGGCCATACCAATAAGTAGGAGCAAACGTCTTTCCTCATCTGGACGATGGGTAAGCTTTGCATATGTGGAGGCAAGACCAGCAGTGATTAAAGCTATGGGGCCCTCTCTCCCTGCTGCTCCTCCTGATCCAATGGTAATGGCCGAGGCAATTAATTTAATGGGTGCCAGTCTTGCTCTAATGAACCCACCTGCATGGTGAAATGCCTTTATAACCGTGTCGGTACCATGTCCCTCGGCTTCTGGGGCAAGGCTAAACACTATGATACCTGAGATAAGCCCTCCAAGGGTTGTGGCAACGGGGATCAACCATAGACCGTGCTCTCCAATTAGCTGTGTTGTAAGCTCACCACTTGCTTCCAGCAAGGTTGGAGGTTTATAACCGGCCAGCCAGCCTAAAAAAATGCTCTGGGATATGTGTAACATTGATCTAAATACTTGTGCTGAAAGCGCTCCCACTAGTCCGATAAGAATGGAATCAAATATTAGTCTCCAGGTGTATTTAATCATCTCTTTCTATACGGGGATTTGTAAAGGTTAATTATATGTTAAAAAAGCCAACTTGGCATTATTTCTTGAGTTTAAGAAGCTCTTCTGATGTCCAGTGGGTTTTACGTTCCTGTGTTTCTTTCCTTATCCTCTCAACCATATCGGGTGTAATCTCTGTTGCCTGATTTCCCCAGCTGTTTCTAACGTAGGTAAGAACCGCAGCGATCTCCTCATTTGAAAGCTTTGATCCCCATTCTGGCATAACGTTGTTATATACTGTACCCCTTACCTCAATAGGGCCTTGAAGACCGTGTAAGACGATACGTATCGGGGTTTCGGGGTCTTTTAACACCCATTCTGAACCTGCAAGCGGGGGAAACACACCGGGTACACCTTGGCCGTTTGATTGGTGGCATGCAGCGCACACACCTGCATATACCTCTGCTCCACTTACTTTTCTTATTGATTCCTGAGGTTTTAGAGCTGTCTCTGTTTCGGTTCTCCTCCCCTCTTCCAGCACGTGAACGTAGGGTCCAAAGACCCCCCCGTATCGTCCAATATAGAACCCTGCCCAGAAGATAAGCAGAACCGAGATAACCCAGAGCCACCAGGGAGGTGGTTCAAGTCCCTCCTGAGGTTCTGGTGGTTCTCGAAGAGCCTGTCTGTGAAGGCTATATATGTCGTGTGTTTCTTCTTCAGGGCGAAAACGCCACCGTGAATCCGTTTTCTTATCACTCATCTTTCCGCCTTTACCGGATATGTGTGATTAAGGCTTAAAAGGTATGCCACAAGGTCCAGGGCTTCTTGGGTTGCTATTACAACCTTTCCTTTGGGTTTAAATTGCTCCGGTACCGGAACCACCCTTTTACCCTGCATTCTGTAAAACTCCTCGGGTGCCTCCTCTGCCTCTTCAAAAAGCCAGGGATAAGGTGGCATTATTGAGCCAGGGGATGTTGCCCTTGGATTGTAGAGGTGAATCAGGTGCCAGTCTTCACTTGGTTGCCTTGCTCCTATATTAAAGAGGTCTGGTCCAGTTCGCATCGTGCCCAGAAGGTGGGGCCTGTCGTATACGTAGTCTCCTGGGACAGATGGCCTTCCCCACCCACGCCTCTGATCAACCCCGAATCCCTCAGGACGGGTCTGCTGGCTATGGCAGTAAACACAGCCTTCGCGAATGTAAATGGCCCTTCCCCGAAGCTCCTGCTCTGTATACGGTTTAAGCCCGGGTAGCGGTTTTATCTCCTTTATCTGAATCCCTGGAATAAACGTTAAAGCTGCCCACCCTAAAAAAAGGGTTGCAAGCACTCCCAGGAAAAAAACATAAGCCCTTATAAACATCATCTTACATACTCCTCAGCCTTCTCATACCAGGGTGGTGTAACCCTCTTTACCCCTTTTCGTTTTATCATTAAGTAGAAGAGGTAGATAAAAAACAGATGCCCGATAAGTATAACCACGCCTGCTACGGAACGTGCCATAAGGTAGGGCTTTGTTACCTGTACCGAATCCATAAATGGGTGGCTTGGATCGTTCATGTAAAGCCCCTGTATGAACCCACCTACTGTCATTGATATAACATATAGTGTAATACCCAGGGCAACAAGCCAGAAGTGAAACTTGATGAGAACCGGATATGGCCACTCCCACTTTGTAAGCCTTGGCATTATGTAGTAAATCGCTCCGAAAATGCTCATGGTAAAGAATGCATACAGTCCAAGGTGTGCATGCCCTACTGTGTAGTGGGTAAAGTGGGTGATTTCGTTAAATGAGCGTAGGGCCTGAATAGAACCCTGAAAGCTTACGGCTGTATAGCACATCGCCCCAAAAACCACAAATCTAAGGGTTGGGCTGTAACGCAACTTGCCAAAGTGCCCAACCATGGTCATGTGGTGGTTAATTGCTACGGTTATTACCGGGATGAACATAAGTACACTTGCAACGATGGAAACACTTATAAGCCATGTGGGAAGCGGTCCTCCTATTAGGTGGTGGATACCGTTCCAGTTGTAAAAGAGCGCAAATGACCAGAAGCCAAGAAGCGAGAGATAGTAGCTGTGAATTGGACGACCTATAACCTTTGGGATAAAGTAGTAGGCTGCGGCAAGACCTGCTGGTGTAACCCATACGGTTAGAAGATTGTGTGCATACCACCAGTTTACCGCTGCCTGTGTTACCCCTGAGTAAAATGGAAGGTTTGCAATGACGTATAGGATAGGAAACCATATTACCGAGGCAAGTATGTACCAGAGGGAAACGTATATGTGCTTTACCCGTCTTCCGTAAAAGGTACGGAGTATTGAGAGAGAAAGCAAAACAGAGGCCATGGCAATCAAAGTCTGTGCACCTTTTGGAAACTCAAGCCACTCTATTCCCTGACTGTGTCCGCCTAGTATGGAGACAACTCCGTAGAGAACCCCTGCATTCCAGAGAATTGCAGATATGTAAAGAAGCCTTCTCCAGTGAACCTCCGTTTGGCACAGTCTGGCGGTAAGCCATACATAGAGACCGGCGATTCCAAGGGAAGCCCAGCCGTATATCACCGAGTTAAGGTGTGCAGGGCGTACCCTACCAAACGTAAGAGCTGGTATGTTCCCAAGCCAGTCGGGGAAGTTAAATTTAAAGGAGGCTATAAGTCCAAAGACTGTTCCCACAAGTAGCCAAACCACCGCAGAGGTAAAAAAGACAATTACAGGAGCCGAAGAGGAGGTATCACTAAGGATTCGATAGGAGAGTTCAGGAGCCTCTTCGGTACCGGGTATAGAGTGATCAGACTTCATTTTTATTTTCCTCATTTTTTAGGGTTGTTTTTCTCTGGATATCCAAAGGTGGTGTCTGTCATCTCTCCTACAGGTTCTTCTTTATCAAATATTACGTAGGCACCGGTGTTTAGGTCCTTAAATTGCTTTGTGCGTATGGCCCAGATAAAAGCACCCATCGCTATTGCCCCACCGATAATGGCAACTGCAATCAGTATAACACCTGCTAGCGGAATAGTCATTGTTTTATATGGAGACCTTAAATGTTTTTCTATCAACTCCTGTATTTCCGGTTTCGGGATCGTAGGAGTAAGCTGTTAGCTCGTAGATCCACTCCTTTGTAACCTCTAGTTTTCCCTCAAACGTACTTGTCTTTCCACCGTACTTTAGAGGTACTATCTCTTTTACCTCCCCGTTGTGTTTTACTATTGCCTTTACCTCGAATCTGTTTGCATCATACCATCCGGTTCTACAGGGCAACCACACATCATAACAACGTTTGCCCTTATAGGGGTTGTTAAGGTTCTGTTCCCTTTTATCTTAAAGCCATCATGAGCCTGAGGTGTTATTACATCAACTGAAAAACCAGGAATCCCAACAACCAATCCATCGCCCGTTATATCTTTTCCTGTAATATGCCATGCTTGTGTTGTGGTTTTTACCCTCGATTGACCCTGTGCGTAGGGAGCAGGTATCTCTACTGTAAGGAACTTTGGCTCATTTATATCGATTACAGCCTTAGATCTGGCTGTGTCTTTATCTGCCAGTGGTTTCCCCCTTACATGTGGCTTAAGCATTATCCTTACATTCCCAACCTAAGCATTTCATGTTTCCTTTTGTTTTTAAGGCAAAGATATACCTCCACCTTTGCTTTTATATTATAATAAATGCAAAAGGCATGAAAGGGTTACAGGGTAAAACACCAAAAGAGAGGATTGAGAGACTTCTGGTTGATATAAGGGAGAACAAAACCGGAGCGGTTGAACGTTTTTTAAAGGAGATTCAGAGCACGGTCTTAGCCTTTGGTATAAAGGTTTGTGGTGGACACATAGAGGATGCAAAGGATACAATGCAGGAGGTTCTCATTCAGTTCTTTAGAGGGGCAAGAAAACTCAGGTTTAAAGACCCAAAAGCCCTAACCGTATGGCTCTACAAGGTGGCTAAAAACGCCTGTCTTATGAGCAGGCGTAAGGGAAAGTATGAACCTGGGGAACTGCTTTCCATTAACAGTGGTTTAAGAGAAGGTGATGGTGGTAATATAAGCAAGCAAGTGGACTTACCCGATTGGTCTGGGGTACCGGATAGGGTTCTCTTTGAAAAGGAAAAAAAGCAGATTGTTCAAAGAGCCTTACTTGAGCTTCCACTCGATTACAGACTGATCCTTGTGCTAAGGGATATGGAGGGGCTTTCTACAAGGGAAGTATCCGAGGTTATGGGAATAAGCGAGAGCAATGCAAAGGTTAAACTTCACCGTGCAAGGTTGTATCTTAGGGACAAACTATCAAAGCATTTTAACGGTTTAATGTAGAGGAGAGGTTGATTGAGAAGGAAAGATAGGTTTGGATGTAGTGAGGCTTTAAATTACATTTCGGGTTATCTTGATAAGGATCTCGATAGTTCTTTATACGATATGCTCGATAAGCATATAAGAAGCTGCAAGTCGTGCAGGTCTTTATTTAACACCCTTAAAAAGACACTGGGTTTGTGCAGGAAGTTTAAACCTGAGGTGGAGGTTGCTGAGGTTAAAGAGGAGGAGTTAAGTAAAACCCTTAAAAGGGAGATAGAGGCTTTTAGGAGGTTTATTCAGGGGCAAAAAAAATGCTAAAACGTTTAGAGTTCAACCTGTATGCCGATTTCGATTGCTCTATTTGGGGGAATCCCAAAGTGATCAAGAGGGGTTTGGGCATTTCTGGACATTAAGGCAAATAGCTTCTTTCTCCAGCGGGACATCTCCTTTGAAGGGCCAAGGTGCAGTGTTTCACGCCCCAAAAAGAAGGTTGTATCCATAGGATTGAATTCAATTCCATGGTCAACCTCTGCCAGGCGAAGGATTGCAGATATATTTGGTGTTTCCATAAAGCCAACGTGTGCTATTATTCTGAAAAAGTTTGGGGCAAGCTCCTTTATCTCTATCTTTTTAGACCTGGGTACACGGGGTCTTTCTTCGGTAACTACCGTTAGAAGGATTACACGCTCGTGTATGACTTTGTTGTGTTTTATGTTATGAAGTAGAGCTTGAGGGATACCCTGGGGGTTGCTTACCATAAAAACTGCGGTTCCCGGAACACGGCTGATTTTATTATCTCCGCTTATCAGGTCATTTAGAAGAAGCTCAATTGGTGTTTCCTCTTTCTGAAACCTCTCTCTTAAAATAGCCCTTCCCTGGCTCCAGGTTGTCATAAGAAGGTAAACTATACCTCCTACGAGGAGTGGGAACCACCCTCCTTGCCCTACCTTTAGCATGTTCGCACCGAAAAAGGCAAGATCTACAATAAAAAAAGGAACTGTAACGGCTAAAGCTCTAACTTTATCCCATCCAAGTTGTTCTCTTACGTAAAAAAACATAAGGATTGTGGTAACAACCATTAGCGTTGATATTGCTACACCGTATGCACCTGCAAGGTTTTTGGATGAGTGAAAGCCAAGAACCAGGCCTATTGTACCTGTAAGAAGTACCCAGTTTATCAGTGGAACGTATATCTGACCGATTTCTTCAGGAGAGGTATGGAGTATTTTAAGACGTGGCAGGTAACCGAGCTGTACGGCTTGCCGTGTAAGGGAAAATGCTCCGGAAATCACAGCCTGTGAGGCTATAATCGTTGCTGCCGTTGCCAGTACAACCAGGGGATAGAGTCCCCATGTGGGTGCAAGCAGGTAAAAAGGGCTTGATATGTTTTTGGGATTGCTAATTAAGAGTGCTCCCTGTCCAAAGTAGTTTAGAAGCAATGCGGGTAATACAAGCGCAAACCAGGCCAGACGGATTGGCTGTTTGCCAAAGTGTCCTATATCAGCGTAGAGTGCTTCGCCTCCCGTTACCACAAGAAAAACAGAGCCAAGAACTACAAGCCCTCTGTAACTGTGTGTGGAAAAAAACTCAAAGGCATATAACGGGCTTATAGATTTAAAAACGGTGGGAACCTTTACAATCTCTACTATCCCAAGGAGCGCTATGGTTGTAAACCAGAGCAACATGATAGGGCCAAAAACCATACCGATTTTACCGGTTCCCCTTTTCTGAAATACAAAAAGAGCGATTAGAATCCCAATTGTCATGGGAACGACGTAGGAGCCAAAAAGAGGTGTTCCAACCTCCAGTCCCTCGGTTGCGCTAAGAACAGAGATTGCAGGTGTTAGCATGCTGTCCCCGTAGAAAAGGGCAGCTCCAAAGAGACCGATTGTAAGCAGTAGGTTGTTCTTAACTGATCTAACCATTTGCTTTGGAACAACCAGTGTAAGTAGGGCAAGTATCCCTCCCTCTCCCTCGTTATCTGCTTTCAGCACAAAAGCTAGGTATTTAATGGATATTACCAGTATAAGAGACCAAAAAATTAACGAAAGCACCCCCAAAACGTTACTTTCAGTTACCGAGATGTGCTGTGCTGAGAAACACTCACGAAACGCATAGAGGGGGCTTGTCCCTATATCTCCAAAGACAACACCAAGTGCAAGAAGTGTTTTTATATAGATTCTGTTCTTATTAGATATCTCAGTTCTTTTCATAGCCTAGGAAAACCAAGACCTCCTTGTCTTTGCTAAAAGCATTAATTATACCGTTTCTGTGTTTGTGTCAATTAAGGTTTTTCTTCTTTTGTGGTAATTTGGTTGTATAATTTTTTAGTCATAAGGACGTATCGGTAAGGAAGGAAAAATGACCAAATCTGAGAAAATAGGTGTTGTAGTTGGGGTTATAGGAGCAAGTGTGGGTAGTTTGAGCTGGATTGTAATTGCAGGGGCATCCATGGGAGCATGGCCTTTTATAGTGCTTCCCTTACTTTTTGGTGTGGTCTGTGTTGTCTCTACCATAAGGCTCTACACTCTCTATCCCCAGAGCAAGTTTACTATTATGGGACTGGCTATACTTTGGCTTTCTATATTAAACCTTATTTTTGGCAATCTTATATACGATAGGCTGCCAGAGAACATACTTGATGTGCCAACCGGAAAGGAAAGTTTCAGCCTGTTAAAGCTTAATCTTTTTATAGGATTAATTTCTCTTCTTGGGTTTTGCTTCGTGCTTGTGGATGTCTTTAGGGGAAATAGAAGCATCTAGAATTTTCCCTTGGCTGTTTGCGATTCTTCTGCTTTTATCAGGTAGAATTTTAGTGTCTGGTAGTGATTAACTTTTGATTTGCAATTATGAGCATTAAAAATCTAGAGAGGATATTTAATCCGGAGTCGGTGGCTGTTTTGGGTGTAAGCAGGAAGGAGGGAAGTGTAGGCTATACCCTCTTTAAGAATCTTGTTAGCGGTGGATTTAAGGGGAGAATCTATGGTATAAATCCGCATGTAAACGAGCTGTTTGGGAAACGTATATACAGATCCCTTGCTGAGGTGGAAGACAGTGTTGACCTTGCTATAGTTGCTGTGCCTGCAGAGGTTATACCTTCAGTGCTTAGAGAGTGTATAAAAAAAGGGATAAAGGGAGCTGTGGTTGTTTCATCGGAGATAAAGGAGCATGAGAGGTTGGACAGAGAGGTATTTTCGGAGGCACAGAATGCTGGTATAAGGATTATTGGTCCAAACTGTCTTGGTTTTGTTATAACATCCCTTGGATTGAACGTAAGCTTCTCATCCTCACTTCCTCCTGCTGGTAACATGGCCTTTATATCACAGAGCGGAGCGCTTTGTACAGCCATAATGGACTGGGCATGCAAGGAAAGGGTTGGGCTAAGCCATGTGATTTCTGTGGGAGAGATGTTGGATGTGGATTTTGGGGACCTTATTGATTACCTTGGAAACGATTCCTGTGTAAAGAGTATACTTCTCTATGTAGAGTCCCTTACAAACATCAAGAGGTTTGTAGGAGCTGCAAGAAGTGTTTCCAGAATAAAGCCCATAATAGCCCTCAGAGCCGGTAAGGGGGAGGTTAGGGGATATGGCAAATTGTTTTATACCGAGTCTCTTATAACTGAAGACGACGTATACAATACGCTCTTTAAGCGTACTGGTATAGTGAAGGTGGATACAATACATGAGCTGTTTAACACAGCAGAGTCTCTCTCCAAGCAACCCCGTCCTCTAAATCCAAATCTGGTTATTATAACCAACGTGGATGGAATTGGTTTTATGGCAAGTCATCTTCTTTCTACCCGCTGGGGTGTGGAGTTGCCAAAGCTTAAACAGGAGACTGTAAGGAAGCTGGATGATATTCTTCCTCCATATGCAAGTAAACAGAATCCGGTTTGCATTTTTGGTGATATCATCCCGGAGCAGTACGTAAAGACCATCGAGGTCTGTATGGAGGATGAGGAAGTAGGCGGAATCATTACTATCTTTGCTCCTCATTCCATTACACACCCTTCGGATGTGGCAAGGGCTATCTCAGATACCGCAAAGAGGTTGACAACCAAACCGATTTTTGCTGTATGGATGGGAGGAGAGCTTGTAGCAGATGCGCTGAGCATATTAAACAACGAATCATCTATCCCTACTTTTGGTACTCCGGAGGAAGCTGTAAATGCGTTTATGCATATGTACTTCTACTCCTACAATCTTAAGCTTATCCAGGAAACACCAAAGCTTATAGAGGGAAGGTTTGATAAAAAGAGGGTGGAATCTATAATAGAGAGTTTTCTAAGGGATAAAAGCCCCGCTATTCTTCCCGAGGTAGACTCAAAGGCAGTTGTTGCAAGCTATGAGATCCCAGTAAACAGTACCGAGGTTGTAACCACTCCAATGGAGGCTTCAAAGGTTGCAAGGGATCTTGGTTTCCCTGTGGTTTTAAAGGTTCACTCCCCTGATTTAACTGACAGGTCAAGTGTAGGCGCTGTAGCCTTTACACTGCATACGGATTCTGAAGTTGTCCATGCATTTGAGAGGATCTTAAGTAACGTAAAGAAGCTAAGGCCTGACGCAAATGTCCTTGGTGTTACTGTTCAGCCCATGATGATGGAAAAGGGATTTGAGCTTATACTTGGAGCTCACAAGGATCCTGTTTTTGGTCCATTGATACTCTTTGGAGCAGGGGGATCGATGGCGGAGTTTATAAGGGATATAGCAATTGCTATACCTCCCCTTAATTCTACTCTTGCTCTCAGGCTTATGGAAAAAACCCGTATATTTAACCTCCTTTTAAAGGGTTTCCGTGATATTCCACCTGCAAATGTGGATTCTTTGGTAAAGATAGTGGTTAATTTCTCAGAGCTTATTACTGATTTCCCCGAGATTGTGGACGTTGACCTGAATCCTCTCTATGTAAGAGGGGATTCAATGGTTGTTCTTGATGCACGTGTAAGAGTAGAGAGAACAGAAGATAGGTCTCCACATCATCTCATCATTGCCCCATATCCGGATCAGTACGAGAGCTACCATACATTGAAGGACGGTACGGTTGTGCTTCTTAGACCAATAAGGCCAGAAGATGAACCGCTTATACTTGAGCTATTTAACACCTTTTCGGAAAAAACAATTGTGTATCGTTTCTTTCGTTTGATAAGGGTTACCACACACGAACAACTCGTTCGCTTCACCCAGATTGACTATGAGCGTGAGCTCTCTATTATTGCTGTAAGCCAGCCCCCCGGTCGCGAGAAGATACTAGGAATCGTTCAGCTGGTTTTTGAGCCTTTGGGAAACAGGGCTGAGTTTGCCCTGGTTGTGGGTGATCCATGGCAGGGAAGGGGCTTAGGAAGGAAACTTATGGAGGTCTGTATATCAATAGCAAAAGAGAGAAAGGTAAAGCTTCTTTGGGGTGAGATCATTCCCGAGAATATACCCATGATAAATCTCTGTAAGAAGATGGGCTTTAATATTGAGAAGAAAAATGGCTCAGTGTATGCTGAGCTGAGGTTAGAGTAAGTATCTACACCCTTATCTCCGCATATGATATGCCGGTGAAGTTTTCGGCTGCATCAAGACAGCCAAAATCGTTTTCCTTAAACAGCTCATACCACATGTGGCTGAGTGCAAAGAGCCCAAGTTCCCGTGCCAGCTTTTGCCATTTGGTTCCTGACATTCTCCATAGATCATCTGCAAGTACATCTGCTCTTTTGTTGTGAGGGGCAAAGTGTGAAACCATAAGGGGTTTCTTCCACCTTCTAAAGGTCTTAAGGCACAGTATAATCTGTTCTGGATTTCCACTTACATTATGGGAGGGGTCGTTATTGGGGAGTTCTCCTGTTTTATGCTCTACCATTGATTGAAACGATATAAAATCCATACGCCTCATAAGTTCCCCAAAATAGGGGATTATACTTTTTCCCCTTACCCTGCTAGGGTCATCGAATGTGGCAATCCATCCTCCCCATGATATAGAGACCTTGGCTCTTGGGAGTATGGATTTAATCCCTTCTGTTGCGCTGCTTATGTTTTTTATGAATTCCTTATAATAAGGTTTTGTCCGCTCGTTGTAGGTATCCCAGGGTTCAACGTATGTGGTAAACTCGGTAGCAAGACTAAACATAGGAGATAGAATCCCCTCTGATCTTGCGATTTTGGTTATCTCTTTTACATCTTTTTTAAATTTAGAGCTTATGTGGTACTTCCCATCCGTTAATTTGCTATCTTCCCATGTGATTACGTGTAGATTGTATCCTAGGGATTTTAACTCCCTTAAAAAACCGCTTTCTTTCCAGCCGAGCCAGTCTCCTATGTTTGAGCTTCTTGAGTCCTTGGCATTTAGCCAAGCTGTAAGAAAAGTGGGTGATATTCTTTCGAGAACAATACTGGATGCGTTCCTGTCCCATTTAAGAATCTTTTCCGGATCATCTCCAAGCCCTATCTCAATGGGGGGTAGGTATCTTTTTTTGTTATCAAGCAGTATGGTTGTTGAGAAAATTAGCTTTATAAACTCCCGTCTCGTGTACATATCTGATTAATCTAATTCTTGTGGTATCTTGCGGAAAATATTTTCCATTTCCCAATCCTTTCTACAAGTTCCCAGTTAGGGTCTTGTTCTGGGAAGATAAGTGGGTTGTTTTCGTTTATCATGTTTTTGTATCTGGGATGTGGAACCACAACATATCTTGCTATAAAGAAAGGGGCTTTAAGATAAAATCCAAACTCCAGTTGGTAGGGTAGGACAAATGACTTTGGATCCCCATGGAAAAAGACAACCGCATAGTCATGGGTATCGTCAAAGAAGATCTTACCCTGAAGGGATTTAAGGTAGTTTGCAAGCTCTTTTTCTTCTTTGAATCTTTCCTCTTTTTGTGTTCCGATTAGGGTCTTTATAAAGACCTTCTCTTCTCCCCATGTTGTTCTATCAGGAAGAGTGTATCCAATTAGGGCTCCGACAATCAGGGTCAGGAAAAGAAGGTGTCTGGATGCATTACCTCGTAAGTTGCTTTCAAATATAAGGGATACTGAACCAAGCAAACAGAAGTAACTTGTTGAAACCATGTTATCTAATAAAAGGGTGCTTGTAAGAGCAACGGCAAGTGGGGAAAGAAACAGAATGAGAAGACTTGGTTGCCTTGCTACGTGGCAGAGAGAAACAAGATAAGATGGGAAAAGAATAATTGCCAGGGCAAGGCTGTAAAATAGAGATTTTTGTTCTTTAAGTGTTGTTTCAAATGAGATAAGACCAAAGGTGTGTGCGAAGAAGTGGAAAGGGTCTCCCTTATATAGCCAGTTTATGTATGTCCAGCCTGTAGAGAGGAAAAGAGAGGGAAACGTAAATATCAGTACCTTTGAAACAACCCGCCACTTATTTTTATCCTTTATCAGGGTAAATATAAGTGGAATCAAGAAAAAAACGGCTTCGTATCTTATCAAAAATGAGAACCCAAGAATCAGGGATGAAATAAAAAAGGCAAAGGAGTCTTCTTCCTTGCTTTCAATGAACCTTTTGAAATAAAAGGTAAAGAGCGAAAGCAGGAGTAAAAAAAGGCCGGTACTTCCTCCGCTTGAGAAGGCGTATATAAAAAGAGGGTTAACTATAACGGGTATAGTTATAAGAGTGCTTATCCTGCTTCTTTTCAAGGAGGATATAAGAACCAGGATAGTTAAGGCTCCGGAAATAGAGGAGAAAAACACCCCTGCGTAGGGGTGAAGTCCCAGAGACGCCGGAAGAAAACGAAGCATAAATGGAAAGGGTGGGTAGGTAAGCCCGATATTTTCAAATCTGGCGGGTTCTCCCCTGACTGCAAGGAGTGCCTTCTCTCCAAGATACACCTCTTCAGCTCCCCAGAATCCTTTCTCCTGGGCTAGCATACCTATGTAGAAGTAGAAAAAGAACGTGGAGAAGAAAACCAGAATGTGAACTGTTTTACGTTGTTTGCTTTCTTGCTGTAAATATCCTTGATATTCCATGTGGGGTTTTTTCCCAGTAAAAGGGGTTTGATACTAATTGCATCTGAGCATTCCACGCAGCTACTGAGTGGAGGATCCAGTAGAAGGGACTTAGCAGTGCCCAGGGTGTTAGTCTGTACAGTTTTCTACGCCAGACTGCAATCATATTCATAAACACAATCATGCTGTTTCCTATAAGCAGGTTTAAAAGTGAGAAGTAGAGAACCCAGGGTGGAAATATGGGTTCTAAAACCCTTGTCTGGGTAAGTAGCCATACTATATAGAGTATCCAGAGCACAGGATTTGCCAGGAATACAAATGGGGTTCCTCCTATAAAAAGCTGAAAGCCTATAAATGACTTTAAACCAATTTCCCTTATGAGCCTAAATGGGTTTCGCATGTGTACAGCATATGTTTGCATGTATCCTTTGATCCAGCGTGTTCTCTGGTTTATCCAGTTTTTTAACCTGCTTGTTGCTTCTTCGTAGGTGGTTGAGTCCAGTGTTCTAACCGTGTAACCAAGCCTTGCTGCCCTTACTCCAAGATCCGCATCTTCTGTAACGTTAAACGGATCCCACCCTCCAATCTCTTTTAACCTTTCCGTTACAAAGTGGTTACTTGTTCCTCCAAGGGGTATCGGAACCCCTAGAAGCTCAAGTCCTGGAAGGATATAGTCAAACCAGTAAGAGTACTCAAGTGTAAACATACGGGTTAAGAAGTTCTCGTATTTGTTGTAGTAGTTAAGCCTTGCCTGAACACAGACTGTGTTTGGAGGAGAGTTTTTAAAGGTAGAGATTGCTTTCTTTAGCTGATCTGGCTCGGGTCTATCCTCTGCATCGTATATTGTTATGTACTTACCTCTGGCGAATTGAAGCCCCCAGTTACAGGCCTTTGGTTTTGTTTTTGGGAAGGAATGCGGGACAACTATAAATTCAAAAAAGCCCTCAGGTTTAAGCTCTTTGGCCACAACCAGGGTTTCTATATCGTCCTCCTCAAATAGGATCTTCACATCAAGCTTTGATTTTGGGTAATCGATTCTTCTAATTGATTCTATAAGGTGTGGAATAACCCGGGCTTCTTTATAAACGGGGATGAGTATGGTGTAGTCTGGCAACTCTGAATCCCTAATTTGGTGTGCTCCTGCCTCTTTTTCCCTCTTTCTGGTTTTGGCTCCAAGTAGACTGAGAACCAGCTTAAACATTACCGACAGGAAAAAGAACGTCTGAACTATGGAGTTTGCTATATAGAAGGCAAGTATTGGCTTAAAAAAAAGCAGGTAGAGAAAAACGGTGGAGAAGGTATAAAAGGCGATAATCTGCCAGCTGGCAAGTATTTTTTTTGCGGAAAACTCAGCTTTCTCTCTTGCAAGTAACTCTATGGTTTGCTGCTTTAGCTCTTCCTTAAAGTAAGTGCTAAGAACCCATATTATATCAAGCTCAGTTGTAATCGCTTTCTTTACCGGTAGTCCGGTAATCCTTTCTATCTCTTTTTCTGTGTTCTCTTGCAGTGGATCAGTCATTGCAACAAGGAGCTTGCCATCTTCTATACGTATAGGGATAACTTCATTCTCTTTCATGAAGTTAAGAGAAAGAAGTTTAAGAGCGTCTAAATCTATTCTTTCATCCCTCAGGTCTAAAAAGGGAAGGTTAAGCTGTTTGGAAAGTGCCTTGTATAGGTCCAGCCTTCTTACAAGGCCTGAGGAAATCAGTATTCTCCCAAGTTTACCTCCCCACTCTCTTTGAAGCTCCAGTGCAAGGGAGAGTTGGGTCTCATCAATTAGACCTTCTCGAAGCAGAATCTCTCCAATACGGGATCTTGATTTATAATCTAAACCAACTGCCAACTTTTATACCCCATCCCTCTCCTGTATTTCTGCCCATAAAGTGCCAGAAACCTCCAAATTCAAGAGATAGAGATCGGGTTATAGGAATTACAACTGAACCTGTTCCTTTAATAAGGGAGAAATCCGGATTTATGGTTACGTTTTTAGAAACCCTAAAGGGTTCTTCATTTCTGAGTCCTTCTATACCATCTATTGCTAGTATGATCTCCCATCCTGTACGTGGTTTTATCCCGAGAAGTAGCTGATACCTTATCTGGTCTGAAGGCTCTCCAATCCTGAATCTTATACCGGCCTCTGTGTTTACGTAGGATGGTATCCCAAGCAATAAGAAGCTTCTTCCGGCAAGTAATTTGCCCTCTAATCCAACATCCTGATTTCCTAGAAGCGGTGTGTCATCTAGAGAGTAGGCTGGAAAAACAAAAAGCCCCTGAACGGAAAAGACAATGGGTTCGTTAAAGAGATTTACCCTAATACCCACTTCTTGATCACCAAGTCCCCTGTTTCTGTCTTTTGAGAATGCATCCTTAAATTCGAGAAAATCGAAGAAAAAGTTCCCAACAAGGGTTAGCCGTTTGAGAAGCCCTACTTCCATATAGTAGTTGAATTCGTGTTTTGTAAATTTCCCGTTATTCGGTATGGCTTCTCTATCCCCGTATCCTTTAAACAGTTTGTCTGTTGTATAGAAGTAGTAGGTAAATATATGAAGACTTTTACCTTTTTCCTGAACCCATGCTCCGGCTAGACTTTTGGTCAAAGCGGGTAACATAAAGAGCACCGTAAATATAAATACTTTTTTCATAGCTTTTATTCTCTTCTAAAGCGAAAGTATAGGAAAATACAGAAGATAGAAAGTACAAGCCAGGCTATAGCAAATATTAAAAATCTATACCTTTCCCAGAAAAGACTTAGCCTTTCTTGTTCAGGATATTCTATATTTACTTCTTCCCCTCTGAAGTTAAAAAAAATTCTCTTCCCATCTCCTATTGCAATGTTTCCATATAAACTTGAAAACCTTTTTCCCTCGCTTAAATACTTAAGAAAGTTAACTAACTCTTCCCCTCCATCTCCTGTATATGTTGCTAGAAGAATGCCTCTACCAGCTTCTCTAAAGACCTCTAAAATACCAAAAGGGATTGTATTTTCTACTTTCCATATTACCTTCTTTTTCCCATGGTCATAGATCCGGATAAAGCCTTCTGTAGAAGGTAGAAGAGGAGGAGAAAGGCCCAGTTGTTTTAATTCAGATGGCGAAAGTACTGCTACCACGTTGTGTATGCTTGGGGGAAGTTCTCCAGTTACAACTTCTGGATATACTCTGTTTTCACCCTGGCTTTGCCAGATAAGGTAGAGAAGCTTACCGGCAACCTCGATATCTTTTTTGCTTGGAGGGTTTTTAAAGAAAATCACAAAGTGGGGATTTAGTAACCAGGGTATATCTTCAAAAGTGGTCTCTACCCTTTTGGTACCCACAGCCTCTAGATAGGAGGTTCCGTATATTTCGCATTTAAATTCTTCAAGGGAATCTGCTTTGCAGTATGGGGGTGAGTAGGAGATCTCAAGTCCGACAGAGTTTTCCTTCCTTATCAGGTATGAAGGAAGAGTTATTACAAGCCCGTTTATGCTTCCATCCTTAAGGGGAATGCTTTTAATTAGGTGCTTGTTAAGATATATATTTAGCAGTGCTCTTGCTGTATCAAGGGGTGTGTGTGCTCCGTAAAGGATGAGTCTTAGTTCTTTGGGTTTACTTGGGTATAACCCCAGATTCAAATATACGTTTGCCTGTTTTCTATCTATGCCTTCCATTTCAAAATCGGAAAGGCCAAGTTTGCTAAGTGAAACTTTTGAGATTTTGTTTTTCCCGCTAAGATAAGATTCGTCTAAACTTTTTATGAGAAGAAAATCTCCAAGGGCAGTCTCTCTTATATCCTCTCTTAAGAATCCGGCTACACTTTCCTCTACCTGCTTTTCGTTCTCCCCCTCAAGAAGAAGTATATGTGAGCCGTTTCTTTGAATCAGCCTAATACTTGGATGTGTTTCTTTATTATTGGGTCTTTTTGTAATAACCACTGCATGTTTTTCTGAAAGGGCAGACATCCAGTTCTCTAGATCACCAAACTCTTCTATTCTTACTATTCCTTCCTCACCAAGTTCTCTTTTTAGGAATGAGTAAATCCATATTGCTCCTTTAGCTTCACTTAAGGAGCGTAACTCAGGTATACCTATTACCACTTTTCCCTCTTCCTTTAGAGATGGAATAAAGCGTGAGATTGAGAGGTTACTCTCTTTTTTTAAAGCAAGCTTAATGAAAGAAGACGGAAGTATGTTTGTCCAAAGAGATTCGGTTGATATATCGTAGCAGGGGTCTTTTGTTATGTACTGTAGAACCGAGACTGTAACCTTTACAAAATCGTTTCTCCGATCAAGGGAAGGTAGGGGTATGCGGAGGGTATTAGGTGAGCTGGTAATATAGGATGAAAAAACCGGAACATCGTTTATAGAAACCTTTATAATTGAGTCCTTTGAGAGAACTGGGGAGGATTCGGTGTTTATTTCCAAGAAGCTCTCATCCGGAACCACCTCTTTACCGTCCAGGGGAAAGAAGAAGCTATAAGATGCCCTTCTTCCCTCAAGCACCAATGGGGTTTTGTATCCTATATCACTTAGATGTATTTTTATGTGCTTAACGGATTCACTGCTTATTGCCTTATTTGTGGGTACAAAAACTAGTATACAGGCAAATGCTGCAACCAGTTTTTTCATCTTCAATTTTAAAATAGTTAGTTCAGGTTGTGTAAATTATATATACACACTTCATATTCTTTTCAAGATAATACGGTCTGTTGTAGTAATTACGGAAAAGATTCCATACGTTTGTTTTAAGGAAAATACAACCAAAGTCCTGTTGAATTCAGGGTAATAAGTAGTTTTTACTTATCTCATGGGAAGACATATACTTTCCCTTTTGGTGGATGATGAGCCTGGTGTTCTTGCACGGATTGCGGGTATCTTTAGCTCAAGAGGCTTTAACATAGAGAGTTTATGTGTTTCTAGGACCCAAAGCCCATCTGTTTCAAGGGCTTTTCTTGTGGTAAAGGGTGAGGACTGGGTGTTTGATCAAGTCGTTGAGAGGCTGGGTTGCATGATAAGTGTGCTAGAAATTCAGCCACTTACGGGTGTAGAGTGCTTTGAAAGGGAATTATTGCTTGTAAAGGTAGAGGTTTCTCAAAAGACCGGGAAGGAGATTCTGGATCTAGTGAATATATTTGGTGCCAGTGTGGTAGACGCAGGCTATACAACATATACCCTGGAGCTTACAGGTAAGTGTGAAAAACTAGATGCCTTCTTAGAGCTTTTAAAGCCATTTGGAGTAAAGGATATTGCACGTACAGGAATAGTTGCTATGGCAAGGGAGAGGAAGCAACACAGGGTTACAAAACAAATCTACACAACGAAGCTCCACTCCCTTTGAGACTGCCTGAGTTTACCTAATGAGCAGGAGCCTTCTGTAAAAGAAACTCCTCAAGTGAAAGCCCTGGGGAAACGCGCTTTACCTTTTCAAAAATCCTCTGCCTTTCTTCGTCACTTGTTGCGTTTAGGTATCGTTTCCTCAGTAAACGGAGCTTCTCTCTCCTTACACGTCTCCTGTGGATCTCTTTATAGCGTGAAGGCTTACCCATGGCTTCTTTATAAGGATTAGTATGGTTTGGATTGTATATATAATACATACCATCATGGAAAAGTAAAGCGTTTTAAAAGGCCTTTTATCCCTCTTTAAAGAGCAACTCAAAGATAGCTTTTACAGCTCCAAGTGTAATGGCAAAAAGGGAAAGCGTTACAATGACTATTGCAATAACACCGAGAGCACTTGGGGTTTCATGAAATGTAGTATTACCTGCTACACAAGAAGAGAGAAAGATTAAAAATATTAAGGCTAAAGGCCGGTATCCCATTTCTTATCCCTCCCCTGAAATTTGCATTACATATTAAGTTTAACCGATTGGTTGATGTAATTGCAGGTTCTTAAGATATAATGTAGTGTATAAAAGAGGCATGATAAGAAAAATTCTTTTCTTAGTGTTTCCTCTGGTTTTTGCCCTGGCTTGCGGTAAGGTGGAGGGAATAAAGGATATAGGGATTTTTAAGCCAAGAGCCCAAAGACAAAAGGTTAAGCCTCCAACTCCAAAGTATAGAGATGTTTTTAATGCTCCACTTGAACGTGTTTGGACTGCAACCCTTCAGGGGGTAGAGTGGATGAGATGGGCCCCTGCCTTTTTGGATAAGAAGAAAGGGATTATAAGGCTTAAGGAAGCGTATGTTTACAGAAGAGATGGCAAGATCATAAGGTCTTATAAGTGGCCCCGTACGGATATACTAAACCTATCAAGAGTAGATGATTACGTCTCAAAGGTTGCTATTTATACAGATCCTTATAATCCTTACAGAATCGTCTTTACACAGGAAAGTATGGTAATAAACGTAAACAGCTTATCTGCTTCTAAAACTGGGGTTGTGATAAACTATAGAATCAGACCCTATCTAGGCTCAGGAAGGTTCGGAGAAGAGCTTAGATCGAGTGGTTATATTGAATCCAGGCTTCTTCAAAAGATCAGAGAAAAGCTGGGGACAGAACCCTTGGCTAAAACAAGCCTTAGATGAAGTCGGTTTTGCTTATTGTTGCTTTTACACTTGCTTTTACCATGATTTTCCTGCTGGATGTATTGGGGAAAAGAAGACGGAGGAGAGCTAAGTATCTTTACAAAAAAGCGTTTGATGTATTTAACAGGATTAACTGGAATATGAGTGCGGCTCAGGTAAAGGATGTTTTTAAGGGAAGGGAGTTTTTCGATTACAGGGAGAGAAAAGGGATTTTATTTGTCGGTTACAGGGATAATCATAACGGTCTGGATACAGCGGTTAGTTTCTGTTTTGTAAATGGAGGAGAAAGACTGGTTAGGGTAAAATTTGTTTTTTTTGGTATATCGAAAATCGATGTGGATCTTATCTTTGAAAGGCTCTGTTCTTTACATGGTTTACCTCTTCCCCCTGATAGGGGATCAGAGGCTGTATGGGATTTAAAAGAAGGCTTCCTTATACTAAGGGGTCTGGGAGCACAGGTCCAGCTTATACTACGGAATAAGGGATACGAATACGATGGCCTGATACAGGAAAAGCCTACTCTAGGGTTTAAATAAACCCATGTGGCTTATTATCTCCTCCATGTTTTTCTTTGCTATATCATAGGCTTTCTGTGTTCCCCTGCGAAGTATATCTCTTACCTCATCTATTCTCCTCTCGTAGTAGCTTCGCTTTTCACGTATTGGGTCTAGGAAATTGTTTATTGCTCGCGCAAGCTTTTGCTTAACCTCTACATCTCCTACTTTACCGGCACGGTAACGTCTTTTTAGGTCTTCAACCTCTTCCTTATCGGGATTGAATATATCATGGTAGATAAATACGGGGTTGCCTTCAACAGTTCCAGGTATATCCGCTCTTATCCGTTTTGGATCCGTATACATGCTTCTAACCCTTTCCTCCACCGTCTTTGGGTCATCAGATAGGTATATGCAGTTGTTTAGGCTTTTACTCATCTTACGGCTTCCGTCCGTTCCCACAAGACGTGGAACATCACTTACAATGGCTTCAGGTTCCGGGAAGAATGTACCGTAAATATGGTTAAACCGTCTTGCTAGCTCTCGTGTTAGTTCAAGATGGCTTAACTGGTCTTCTCCTACCGGAACTTTTGATGCTTTAAAAATAAGTATATCAGCTGCCATAAGGATTGGGTATCCAAGAAGCCCTACTGAGTAGTTCTCCCCAACTCCCATATCCTGGGCCTTTTCTTTTAAAGTTGGTATGCGCTGGGCTCTGGGAACTGGACATAGCATAGACAGTATGGTATATAGCTCCGTTATATAGGGAATCTGTGATTGTATGTAAAAGGTGGAGCGGTTTGGGTCAAGACCAACACTTAACCAGTCTATAACCATATCGATAACGTTTTTCTCAACCTCTTCAATCTTATCGTAGTGGGTTGTTAGCATATGAAGGTCAGCTACCAGGAAAAAACACTCATACTCATCCTGAAACCTTATCCGATTTTGCAGGGATCCAACCCAGTGTCCAAGATGCAGTCGTCCTGTAGGACGATCGCCTGTAACAAGAATTGGTTTTGTGTTTGTCATAAGCGTTCCTCCACCTCTTTTTGTACGAGATAGTGCAAATGTGAACAAAAATTTTATTATACACGATAATAAGGCAAAGTTGCCAGATGAGTCTGTGTTGAGGAGGGTGTAAAATGAGCATCTTGACAAGAGAGGAGATCCTAAAGGAAATAGAGCGTGGAAACATAAAAATTGACCCGTTTTCAGAGAACCACCTTGGGCCAGCTTCTTTAGATCTTCACCTTAGCAATGAGTTTAGGGTTTTTAAAAAGATGAGAAGGGTTATAGAGATAAAGGATGAGACAAGCTACGAGGATGTAACTGAGAAGATAACCGTTGATAACCACCTTGTTCTGATGCCCGGGGAGATGGTTCTTGGAATAACCGTGGAGAAAATAACGCTTTCTCCCGGTATCTGTGGCTGGCTTGAGGGAAGGAGCAGATTTGCACGGCTTGGACTTCTGGTACATATATCAACAAGCTTTATCCAGCCGGGCATAAGCAACAAGCAGTGTTTGGAGATAATAAATTTTAGCCCAATGCCTCTAGCTTTGTTTCCAGGCACATCGATATGCCAGTTCATTTTCCAGAGAACTGTAGGAGAGGCAAGGTACAGTGGAAGGTTTAAGGATCAGGATGAATACAGTTTTTAACTAGTACAGAGAGTAAGCCACTTTGTGTAAGGGATACTCCGGTTGTTATAACCCTGGTTCTCTGTAAACACGTATAGGTATGAACCTTACCCTTCTGTTAAGCTGGTATGCTTCCTCAGTGGTTCCTGAAGCAAACTGCGATGTCTCTCCTCTGCTTATAGTGGTTATTCTAAATGGCTCTATCCCAAGGTTAACCAGATACTCCTTTACAGCCTCTGCCCTTTTTTGCCCAAGCCATAGGTTATATTCTGTAGGGCCCCTTGTATCTGCGTATCCTTCGATTACTATGTTGATAGCAGGGTTTTCCTTTAACACATTGGCGTTTTCTATAAGAACGGGCTCAGCATCCGGTCTTATATAGTATTTATCGAAATCAAAAAACACATCCATGAGCCTATATTCTTGCTCTGTAGGAAGTGGGGGAGGAGGCGGTATAAGTTCTTTTTCCGTAAGGATCTCCTGTATTCTTGAGGTTATCTTTTTCTCAAGGTAACCGTTTGATTTAACCGTTCCCAGATACCCTATCTTGTAATCATAGTAGGGCATTATTCTGTAATCAATCTGAAGCTCCGTTTCTGAGGTGTTTACCGGCTTTAGTTTTATTTTTAGCTTCTCTTTTACGAATTTGGGATTCGGTGGAGCCGGAGGTGGGGTAAGTTTCTCATAGTGGGATATGCGCCTTAGGTATGGTTTAACTCTTGAGTTTTTTATATCATCATTGGATGGTTCTACATAGACCCTGGAATACTCGTTAAATGAGGGGTTGTATACGTATGAGGTCATAAACTCTACAATTCCCTTTTCTCTATCTACGGCTTTGGTATCCCAGTTTAGTTCCTTTATTGCTCTGGTTGTTGCCTCCCAAACCTCGTCATAAGAACTCTTAAAGACTACGGGTTTGTTTTCGTAAAAGCCCTTTTTAGGGGGTTCAACTGGAACTTCTCCTATACATCCAAGAAGAAGTACCAGCATCGTTAAAAGCATTATCTTCCTGTTGCTATCTCTCATAAACCCGGATCTCCTTTCTGGGTTAGTCGTGGGTACATGTTCTTGCAAGCTCTTTTCCCCTTTGATGGTATATATGTACACAGAATGGTTGTCTAAGGGCGGTTCTTCCCCTTTCAGCCAGAATATCGGCAAGATTTTTTGCTTTCTCCGGGCTGGGTGGAGAACCCACGGCTTTTGAGGATGTTTGTATCCATAATGATATTGGGGATCTCCACTCAAGGTCTACTACGCCTGGAAGGCTTTTTATAATGGCGGTAAAGTGCTTCTGAGCAGGAGTTAGGGTATATTCTGCAGCGCTTGATATGGATTTATATTCCAGAAAAAGCCCGATAATCAGAAGGGGGATAAGAAACTTTGGGAATTTCATCCTCTACGACCTCCTTTTAGAGTTACATTTAGTTATACCATCACAGGTTGGTCTGTGTCTAGTGTCTTGTTCTTAATGTCTATTTACCGAAATTGGGTATATTATAAACAGGTTAACGATGTTAAATGGAAAACAGATCGTTTTTCTCATCTTTATACTGACATTTGCGGGGATATTTTTACTTCTCTTCTTTGATAACAATGGTAGTGTAAAAACTGTAAGGGTTGAAAAAAGAAGGGTTATAAAATCGGTATACGCATCAGGATATGTAGAAACCGTATCGGGGGTTATTGTTAAATCTGAGGTCTCAGGTTACATTGAAAGGATCTTTGTAAGGGAAGGGCAAAGGGTAAGAAAGGGACAGGTACTTGCCACTATATCAAATGAGCCTCTAAAGAAAAGCCTTGAGGAAGTAAGAACAAGAAAAAAATTTCTGCAGGAGAGGATGGATGAAAGCTCCCCATACCTTAGAGCACTTAGAAAGGATGTGGAAATAAGGAGACTAAACTCTGAGTACCTGAGGGATGTCTTCAATAGGAGAAGACTCCTTTTAGAAAAAGGACTGATATCAAGGGAGTTGTACGAGGAAGCACAGAGGAGCTATGAGATAGCTCAAAACGAGTATGTAAAGGCTCTGGATTTTTATCGTGATTCCCTGGAATCACTAAAAACAGAATTCCAAGCACTTAAGGCAAGGGAAGAAGGATTATTAAGGGAACTAGAGAAGTACTCTATAAGATCTCCTGTGGATGGAGAGATTCTTAGGAAATTTGTGGACGAAGGAGATTACGTAAATACGGTTTCGCAAAACAACCAGCTATTTTCCGTCGGTAACAGTAAAAACTTAGAAACTGTGCTTTTAGTTGATGAGGAATATGTTCCTTTAATTGAAGAAGGACTTCAGGTTTTAGTGGCTACGGATGCGTTTCCCAATAGGGTATTTGAGGGGCGAATTACCCTTATAGAGAAGGAGGCCGATAGGAGGACAAGAACCGTTAAGGTCAAGGCTGATGTAAAGTATCCGGAAAACATACCTGTAGGGGTAACGGTGGAGGCAAACATAATTCTAAGTGATAGGGAGGGACTCTTTATATCAAAGGAGGCCTATAGAGACGGTTATGTGGAAGTGGTTAAAGACGGAAAACTGGTTAAAACACCTGTAAGGGTTGGAATGGAGAAGGATAACTACATAGAGGTTATAGAGGGCCTTAAGGAGAATCAGGAAGTCATTGTTAGATGAACCACGTTGTCTTTATAAGCTTTAAGTTACTGAGTGAGAGAAAAAGACAAGCCATTGTGTCTGTACTTGGTGTTGCTATCGGTGTTACTGCGTTTATAGTGATGAGCTCTGTAATGATGGGGTTTCAGACTTACTTTATAGAGCAGGCTGTGGATATAAATGCGCATATAACTCTTAAAAATGAGGAACAGGATGAGGCCGATAGGATTCTTAGGGTTGCATATGGAGATGGTGTTATCTCAGAAGTTCTGGGTTCAAAACCAAAGGAAACAAAGGACAAGATTGTAGATTACAAGTTTATAATATCCAAATACATGAAGAGTGAGGATGTAAAAGGGGTTGCCCCTCACCTTACAGGGCAGGCTATAGTTCGTTACGGTATAAAGGAAAAATCAGTGAACATAATAGGAATAGACCCCCAGTTGGAGGTAAAAGCTTCCATAATTGATAGGTTCATGGAGTTTAAAAGGTTAAACCAGCTAAATGTAGATAGAAACAGCATTATCCTTGGAAGTCTTGTTGCAAGGGATTTGGGTGTAAGAGAAACAGGGAAGAAAGTAACCCTTGTTGCTCCCAATGGGAGTGTACATGTTCTCAAGGTAGTTGATTTTTTTAATTCTGGTATAACAAGCTTAGATCAAACAAGAGCCTATTTACACCTTAGAACACTTCAGACAATTCTGGACAGACCCAATCAGGTAAACGAGCTTGTATTTAAGATAAAAAACGTTGATGATGCAGAAAGGCTTTCGCGTGTTATTTCAAGAGAGACAGGATACTATGCTGAGAGCTGGCAAAAAGCATACAGCAACTTTCTTAAGATATTTCGTATGCAGAACTGGATAACCTACATGATTGTCTTTGCAATCTTGGTTGTTTCTGCTTTCGGGATATTTAACATCATGATGATGACCGTTCTTGAGAAGAAAAGGGATATAGCTATTCTTAAAGCAATAGGTTTTGAGGATAGGGAAATTACATGGATATTTGTATTTCAAGGGGTTTTTATTGGTTTTGTTGGGGCTACACTGGGGTGCCTTTTCGGTTATCTCCTACAGGAATGGCTCTCTTCTATTAGGTTTGAGGTGGTAGGTCTTATAAGAGCTAGAGGTTTTATTCTGGATAGAAGCCCTGTGTATTTTGCTTACGGGTTTGTTTTTGCCATGTTTTTTTCTACCCTTGCTTCTTTCTATCCTTCCTTTAAGGCATCAAAGCTTTTCCCTGTGGATATATTCAGGAGCGGTGGATGAAAAAGGTACTTGAGGTAATAAACATAAAAAAGGTAATAAGGGACAATGAGATATTAAAGGGAATTTCCCTCTCTGTAGAGGAAGGGGACTTCGTAAGTATAATAGGTGTTTCGGGCTCAGGAAAGAGTACCCTCATGTACATTATGGGACTGCTTGATGAACCAACAGAAGGAGAGGTTTTCTTTGAAGGTGTAAGGGTTGACTTTAAAAACCACAGACTACTTTCGGAGATCAGAAACAGAAAAATTGGGTTTGTTTTCCAGTTCCATTATTTAATACCGGAGTTGAGTGCGGCTGAAAACGTTATGGTTCCGATGCTTAAGACCCAAAAAAGTAGAAAGGATGCTTTAAAAAGGGCTTTTAGCCTGCTGGCCGAACTTGGGCTTAGAGGAAAGGAAAATAGAAAACCCTATGAGTTGTCTGGTGGTGAACAGCAGAGGGTGGCAATAGCAAGGGCATTGGCAAACGACCCCCATATAATTATGGCGGATGAGCCTACTGGAAACCTTGATTCAAAGAATACCGAAATTGTAATGGATATATTTCTTGCACTAAACAGGATGGGAAGGGCGATACTTATGGTTACTCATGAAATTGAACTTGCAAGGAGAACAAAAAAGATGGTAGAGATGAGAGATGGGGTTGTTGTTGGCATAAGATGAATTTTCAGATAAACTGTTTGATATAGTCGATTTTTTGTATTTGTTGTGTTATAGTTAATTTTTGAAAATAGATTAACTAGAAGAAAACAATGTATATTAAAAAGTTTTTTTATTTTTTTTTGGAGGTGTTAGATGTCTGAAAAGATAGTAGAAGTAGGAGATACAGTTAAGTTTAGTTTTGTCGGTAAGTTTGGAGATGGCTCGATCTTTGATACTTCTGATGAGCCAATATCTATAGAAATTGGAACCGGCAAACTTATAAAGGGGTTAGATAAAGAGATACTGGGGATGAAGGAAGGTGAGGAAAAGGAAATAACTGTTTCTCCGGAGGAAGGTTACGGTTTTGAGGATCCCAATCTTATTACAACTATTCCGTATGAGGCTTTTCAAAAGAACAATATTGAACCAAGGGTTGGTATGATGTTGAGGACCCCTCAGGGTGATTGCCACGTAACCGCTATATCTGGAAACGAAGTAGAGATTAGCTATAATCATCCGCTTGCTGGAAAAACATTGATATTCGATATAAAGATAGAAGAGATCATAAAGAAGAAATAGCCTTTAACAAAGAAGTTGAGTCTCTTTGCTTAAGGGTTGTAAAAGAGCCGGTTACACAGAAGATAAGGGGAGAGGGTACTCTCCCCTTTGTGTTTTTCTATGTTGTTAGTATGCGTTAGTATCTTGGCATTGAGGGATCGTATTTTTGAGCCCAAGCATCTATTCCGCCTTTTAAGCTCTTTACCTTTTTAAAACCTATGCTTCTTAGGAAATTAGCTGCTCTTAGGCTTCTTACTCCGTGATGACAGTGAACGATTATCTCATCAGCGGTATCAAGCTCGTTAACCCTTGATTGAAGTTCTCCCAGGGGGATGAGTTTGGAGCCTTCTATATGGCATATTTCGTATTCTCCTGGCTCTCTTACATCTAGTATAACCACGTTGTTTCTCTTGTTCTTTAGGATTTCATAGAACTCATCTACCGTAATCTCAAGATCAGAGCCATCACTTGCTACCTGTTCCTCCCCTCTTCCAAGACCACAGAACTCCTCATAGTCAATGAGTTCCTTGATTGTTGGGTTTTCTCCGCAGATTGGGCAGTTAGGGTCTTTACGTAGCTTAAGCTCTTTTATCTTCATCTCCATTACGTCTATAAAGAGAAGTTTCCCTATTAAAGGGTTTCCTTTCCCGAGGATAAGCTTTATTGCCTCTGCTGCCTGAAGGGTTCCGATTATGCCTGGAAGGATACCAAGCACCCCTCCCTCTGCGCAACTTGGAACCATACCTGGAGGAGGTGGTTCAGGATACAGACACCTGTAACATGGTCCCCTCTTTGCATCGAATACGCTTACCTGTCCTTCAAATCTGAATATGCTTCCGTATACGTTTGGCTTCCCGAGTAGAACGCAAGCATCGTTTACAAGATAACGCGTGGCAAAGTTGTCTGTACCGTCTACAATAACATCGTAGTTCTTCAGAATGTCGAGTGCGTTTTCGGATGTTAACCTAACATTATAGGTCTCAACTTCCACATCGGAGTTTATCTCCTTGATTCTCTCTTTTGCGGATTCAACTTTTAGCTTTCCTATCTTGCTTTCACCGTGGATAATCTGCCTTTGAAGGTTGCTAAAGTCTACAACGTCAAAATCAACTATACCTAGGCGGCCTACCCCTGCCGCTGCTAGGTAAAGCGCAAGTGGGGAGCCAAGTCCTCCTGCACCTATGCATAGAACACTCGAAGATGAGAGTTTCTCCTGTCCTTTTATTCCAACCTCTGGCATTATAAGGTGTCTGCTGTAACGAAAGATCTGTTGATTGGTAAGGGCCATCTTTACAACTCCTTGTTATAGGGATTTATAGTAATTTTACAAATCTTATAATAATAATACAATCTGCCCTGCTTTTCAAATTGAGCTAAAGGCTCATCTCCCGCTGCCTTATAAATGGTGTGTGTATCTGGTCTTTTTTATAGTTGCCGGTAAGCACATACACCACTATATTTATTCCCAACCTGAAGGCAAGTTCACGTTGTGCTTCTCCACCCGGAATGCACTCATATTGCCATCTTCCAAACTCGTCTTCTGACCATGCACCCCCTAGGTCGTTTCTTGAGTATATGATTGAGGTTCTGTCCTCGTCTTCGAACGTAACTCCTTCTAGGTATGGCTTTACTATTTTTCGACCGCTTGCTGAGTGAAGCAGGTAAAATGATTTAAATAAAACGTGCTCTCTTGGTAGTTGCTTAAGAGGGTATTCCGGCAGTATCTCTCTGATTTCTTCTCTTATCTGGGTATCAAAGGTTGAGTTTTCTTCTCCGGATGTATCGTCAATAAGCACTGTTCCTCCCAACCTTAGAAACCTTCTTAGCCTTTTACGTTCTTCATCTGTAAAGGGATCAAATTCCCTGTCTCCTGCTAGGTAAAGAAACGGATACAGGAAAAGATCAGGATCGGTTATGTTTAGGGTTTTCCTATCGAAAGATACCCTAACGCTGGTTCTTATATCCAGCGAGCTTAGGAGTCTCCTTGATGCTCGTGGGCGTGGATCCCAGTTTCCCCTATATATGATCTGGCAAAAGTTAAACCTAGAGGGCTCATAGGAGCCCATAAAAAAGGAAGAAATTAACCCAAGTCCACCTTTTACAGTAGCTTTAATAAAGCCCCTTCTTGTTGGCACTTTAGTTTATATTGAGTTCTTTATACCGAGGTGTCAAGTTTTGTTGATTCTTTTATTTATTTTGGTTAGCTTTCTTAAAAATGGATAATGAAAGAAAAAAAGATCAACTGAGTGCGTACAGGGAGGAGTTTCCGATAACCAAAAGATTTGTGTATCTTGACCATGCGGGGGTAGCACCTATATCCCGCAGGGTAGAGTCTGCGTTAATGCGGTTTATAGGAGAGGCTTTAGAAGAGGCTATGTTTAAGTACGGTGTGTGGATGTCTAGGGTTGATGAGATAAGAAAGAAGTGTGCTATGTTAATTGCTTCAGAGCCTGAGGAGATAGCATTTGTAAAGAATACTTCTCATGGCCTTTCCATAGTTGCTGAAGGTATTGAATGGAGAAGAGGTGATAATTTAATTCTCTATGAGAAGGAATTTCCCTCTAACATTTACCCGTGGATTAATTTGAGGAGAAAGGGGGTTGAGCTAAGGTTTGTTCCCTCAAGAAACGGAAGGATCCACATCGAAGATATTAAACGGTTAATGGATTCCAGAACAAGGCTGGTTACAATAAGTTCCGTGCAGTTTTCAAACGGCTTTAGGATTAATCTAGGAGAGTTAGGAGAGCTTTGTAAGAGAAGAAACGTTCTTTTCTGTGTTGATGCGATCCAGAGCCTTGGTGTTATTCCAATGAACGTTAAAGAATTTCAAATTGATTTCCTCTCTGCAGATGGCCATAAGTGGCTTCTTGCTCCCGAGGGAACCGGTATCTTTTACTGCAGAAAGGGGCTTGAAGAGAAACTAAATCCTCCTCTGATTGGCTGGAAGAGTGTGAAGAAGGAGTTTGACTATGACAGTATAGATTTTGACCTTAAAACAGACGCCCTTAGATTTGAAGAGGGTTCACTAAACCTGCTAGGGATTTTCGCTTTGGGAGCAGCAGTTGACCTTCTTCTTGAGGTCGGCATTGATGCGGTTGAGAAAAAGGTTTTAGAACTTGGGGATCTTATTATTGAGGAAGCTGAAAGAAGAGGGTTTTTGGTAAACACTCCGAAGTCAAGGGATGAGAGGGCAGGTATAGTTTCTCTCTCTGGCGAATTCGATCCTGTCTGGGTTAAGGATAACCTAAGGGAAATGGGTATAATGGTAAATGTAAGGGGTGGAGCATTGAGGGTTTCACCTCACTTTTATAACACTTACGAAGAGATTGAGTTTTTCTTTAAGTCGCTAGAGAGGTTGGTAAGGTACTCTTAACCAAGGTCTATAATATGAGGGAGAAGGGTCAACTGGGTTTTTCATTCTTGGAGGATCGCAGTCATATTGTTTCTTCCACCAAGAATTTTGGATTCAGTGTTTCCTTTATAGAGGCCCGTTCTCTTCTCTGTAAAACTGGTATATCGGCTTTTGACTACGTAATAAACTGCTACAGGGGATGTAGTTTTGGTTGTCTTTACTGTTATGCATCATTTGTTAAGAAGTTTACAGCTCATAGGGAAGAATGGGGAGAGTTTGTTGATGTTAAGATCAATGCTATTGATGTTTTAAGAAAAGAAATAAAGAGGATAAACAGGGGAAAGGTTTTTCTCAGTTCTGTAACTGATCCTTATCTCCCTGTTGAGGCGCAATTTAAACTTACAAGGGGCGTTCTTGAGGTCATGGTTGATACAGATTTTGATATAACCATTCTTACCAAATCACCTCTCGTTGTAAGGGATACAGATATCTTAAAAAAGCTAAAGAGTGTGGAAGTTGGTTTTAGTATTCCTACTGATAGGGAAGATATAAGAAAGGTATTTGAGCCCAATGCAACACCTCTGATGTCAAGAATAAGGGCTTTAGAAAGGCTAAAGTGTGAGGGTATAAGAACCTACGTTTTTATCGCCCCTCTTCTTCCCTTGAATCCTTATAACTTGGCCAAGCTGGTTTCTCCTGTTGCTGATTACGTTATATGGGATAGCCTGAGCTATCCCTGGAAGGTTTCATCAGTTCTCAAGCAGCGTGGGCTTGGGTACGTAGTTGACCCTAACTGGATTAATAGAACCGTAAAAGAGCTAAAAGAGTTCCTTGGTGAGAAGCTTATTTAGAAAAACAAGGTGGGTCTTTTAGCTCTCTGTATGCTTCTTATCCGTTATGTGTTCTAGAACCTCGGCTAGAAGCTTTTCTACTGACACACCCTTTTTCTCTGCTATCTCCTTTATTAGTCTGAGTTCTTTGTCTTTACCGAGTAATGACTCGCCGCTCTCAGGGGTAATCACGCTTATTGCAAATGGCTTGCTGGCTTCTCCAAAATAGACGCTTACATGGGGAAACGGGATCTCTATTCCCTTCTGGTCAAATGTGTTTTTAATTCTTCTCCTGAGTTCTCGACCAACCTCCCACTGTTTAAGCGGAAGGGTCTTTATAATGCACTTTATTGTTACTTCTGAGTTACCAAAGTTATCAACTCCAAGTATCTCCATTGGCTCCAGTATCAGCTGACCAAAGTATGGATCTTTGTATAGCTCTTCTCCTATTTCCTTAAGTACCTGCATAACGTAATCTACGTTTTCCTTATATGCTACACCTACATCAAGCACATAACGCGACCACCCTTTGCTCCTGTTCGATAGGGTTTGTATTGTTCCGTTCGGGAAAACGTGAACTGTTCCTTCAAGGTCTCTTAAAACCACGGTTCTTAGGTTGATTTCCTCAACAAGCCCTCCTGTCCCATTTATTACTGCCACATCTCCTACGCGAATTTGATTCTCCATAATGATGAAGAAACCGCTTATTATGTCTCTTACCAGATTTTGCGCTCCAAACCCAATTGCCAAACCTGCTATACCAGCACCTGCTATTATGGGGGCTATATCAATTCCAAGTTCCTTTAGTACCATCATAAGGGCTATTATGCTGGTTACCACAAAGGCAACTTTTCTTAGAAGGTTGCCTAGTGTTTTTATTCTCTTTTCTGCCTCTATTATAGCTACCGGGTCTTCTGACTTTCTTATCATTATCCTTTCAATTCTTTCAATCAGTATGTAGAGGAACTTTAAGAGAATGTAGCTCCCCAGTAGGATAAGGATGATTCTGGTTCCCGAGGTCAGAGCCCAGTTTACAAGCTGGTCTATGTATTCCTGTTTAAGTGCCAAGGAGATTAGCTTTTGCATTTTGATCTACCTCCCGCTGAAGTGGTAATTTGAAAAGTAAACTTAAAATTGTAGAAACCGGTTTGTTTTCTAGTACTTTTTATATTGACATCAAAAACAGAGGATGTAAAATCCCATACACCTAATATGGCTTTAAAAAGGAGGATGCTACTTTGTTTATAAACATGTTTTTTGCACTTTTTCTCCTGCTATTCTATAATGGCTTTTCATCGGTTAGGGCTTGCGAAACACGAAGCGAAAGCAAACAAGGTGTCATACTTGCACAGGAATCTGAAGAGTTGGAAGAAGCAGATGAGGAGGGTTCTTATGATTCTGAGGAAGAAGGTGCAGAGATAGAAGATGAGGATAATCAAGATAATCTGGAGGAAGAGGGGGCATACTAAATTCTTCTACTGCTATAACCTCCGTTTCAACTGGATATTGAGTTAAAGTGGCAGGTCTATACCAGTAACCCCTGAAACATAACGGCAAGCCCAAGGAAGGCAAAGAAGCCAACAACATCTGTTATGGTTGTTAGTATAATGCTTGAGGACTGAGCTGGATCCAGCCCGATTGCTTTCATGCTTACGGGTATAAGTGCACCTGCTAATCCTGCAATGGCTAGGTTTACAACCATTGCCAATCCTATTACCAATCCCAGTATTGCATTTCCCTTCCACAACCATGAAATAAGGGCAGTTACAGTGCCTGTAGCAACACCGTTTAAGATCCCTATCTTGGTTTCTCTAAAGACTAGCCTTTTAATTTCTTTTGTTGAGATCTCTCGCATAATAAGTCCTCTCATGACAACAGCAAGGGACTGCGAGCCGGCATTACCTCCCTGTCCGGCAACTATGGGAAGGAATACCGCTAGCACCGTTATCTTTGCAATGATGTCTTCAAAAAGGTTAACCACAGAGGCTGCAAGAAAAGCAGTTGCAAGGTTTATATGGAGCCATGGAAGACGTTTTTTTAAGGAAAAGGAGATAGGGGAGGATATCCTTTCATCCCCGCCTGCTCCAAACATCTTTTGTATATCCTCAGTTGCCTCAGCCTGTATCTGGTTGATAAGCTGATCCGCCTTTACGATTCCAAGCAGATGGTTTTCATTATCAACAACCGGAGCTGCAAAGAACCTTCTCCTTGCAACCTCATTTGCTGCTTCCTCTCTGTCTGTAAAGGCATTTAGGGAAAACACATCCTTTATCATTACCGATTCCAGGGTTGCGTTTTCATCGGCAAGAAGCAGATCCCTCATGTTAAGAACTCCTACCAGGTGGTTATCCGAATCTATTATGTAAACGTATGAAGCAGGGGATTTTGTATGTGCCATTGAACGTATCTTTTCAATGGCATCTTTTACCTTTATATCAGTGTGAAGCGCAAGAAAATCCGTACTCATTATGCTTCCTACACTGTCTCTAGGATAGATAAGAAGCTCTCTTATTTGCCTTCTAGTTTTCTCTGGAAGGTGTTCTAGCAATTTCTTCCTTATATCATCGGGAATGTTTCTAAATATGGCTGCCCCGTTTTGGGGTTCAAGTCTGCTTACTATTTCTTTAAATGTATCGGGTGGGGCTTCCTTAAGCAGTTTGGCTGCATAGTGAACCTCAAGATAGCGAAATATCTGTGCTGAAAGAGAAGGAGGGAGTGCCTTTAGTATCTCTACCGCTTCTTCCTCATCCATAGTCTCCAGAATATGGGCTGCTACTTCTGGGTCGTATTCAAAGAACTTGTTTACAAGCTTTAATACAGGCATGTAGGTTTCTATCATTGTATGATTCCTTTGCTCTTTAAATGTGTTTCACCCTTTGCCTTAACGTCGGGTATTTCTTCTATATACACCTTAACTCTTCTGGGTGTTATGTTCTCAAGTGAGAGGTCTTTTGGAAAGGAGAGGTTAGATTCTGAAATAGTTAGTGTTTTTACACCTTTTGTTACGGCGTTTGGAAGCTTTATAAATAGCCTTATCTGTTTTTCATTTGTAAAATAGAAGGCTCTTCGTGGTCCAAGAAATGTAACCTTTACCTCATCTGGTTCTACCTTTACCACCTTGTATTGAGGGGGGGGAGGGGTGTATTCAACCGGAATACTATAGCTTTTGTATACCAATCTCGATTCGTGTACTAAAACAAACCACAGGGCCAGAGCCATGGTAATTGCTATGGCCTTTTCCTTGTAGTTCCTCTTAAAGAATTCGTACCAGGAAGACATGTTTTTCTTAGGTGCTATTTCCTGATAGAAGTTCTCAAGGATAAGGATTAGCTGTTCAAGTCCAACTTGTTTTATCTCTCCGTTTCTGGCTACAGATATTGTTCCCTTTTCCTCTGATACCACGATACACAATGCATCGGTAAGCTCAGAGAGTCCAAGTGCTGCTGCATGTCTGGTTCCTCTGTTTTTAAGCTGTTCGAAGTTTTTTGAAAGAGGTAGATGACATGAGAATTTCTCGATCCTTCCATTCTCAATTACAACCGCTCCATCGTGACCTACGGAGTGGGGGTCAAATATGCTTATCAGAATCGGCTCACTTATTTTCCCATCCAGTTCGAACCCTCCTTCAAGGAACCTATCAAGTGGGTCTTTACCGCGAATTACTATAAGTGCTCCTATCTTTTCCTTTGCCATTTCTGCTACAGCCTGTATAATTGCGTTTGCTTCTTTAAATGTGAAAGAGGTGGTTTTTTGTTTTCTTAAACTGGGATGTAAGCTCCATACAGCTATTTTTTCAAAGAAGTCTCTTATTTCGTTCTGAAAGATGACTATAATTGCGATAAGTATAACCGCAAAGAATCCCTGAAGTATGGATGTAGTAAGGTATAGGTTAAACTGCCTTGCAAGCAGGTATATAAATCCTATAATCAGGATTCCAGTTAGAACAAAGGTGGCTCTTGTTTTTTTAAACCATACAAGAAAAGCATATATAAGGAGTGATATGAATGTTATATCAAGTAAACCAGAAATCCCTATTTCTTTTAGAAATTCCACTATATTCAATAAATACTCCCTAAAGGCCAATTGCTTTGGTTTTGATTTATGGATATTATAATGAAATTAAACGGTTCAAAAAAGTGTGGGGTTATAACTCTATATGATTGAATTTGAAAAGGACAAAGGCTTGTTAAATGGAGATCGAAGGAAGGAAAAGGGTTGTCATAGAGAATGTAAAACCCGAAATTGATTGTGGATTGTTTCCTATTAAAAGGACTGTAGGGGAGAAGGTTGTGGTTGAGGCAGACATATTTGCCGATGGGCATGACTCTGTATCGGCACGTCTTCTTTATAAAAAAGGGAATGATGAGGTGTGGAGTGAAGTTCCGATGATATTTATAGAAAATGACAGGTGGAGGGGAGAGTTTAGGGTTCATGAGATAGGGGACTACTACTATACTGTTGAGGGATGGGTTGACCATTTTAAAACCTGGCAAAAGGATATAAAGAAGAAGTTTGAGGCAGGTCAGGATATAAAGGTTGATGTACTAGTTGGCATTGGCTATATAGAGGATGCTTTAAAAAGAGCAAAAGGGGACGATAAGAAGAGGCTAGTGCGTATTATCTCTTCTCTAAAGAACTCTTCCCCTGAGGAAGTACCTTTAATCGCTTTTAGCAACGAGCTTGTAGAACTTATGGATAAGTATCCTGATAGAAGCCTCTCAACTCGTTATGAAAAAAACCTTCGGGTGGTAGTTGACAGAGAAAGAGCACTTTTTAGTGCCTGGTATGAGCGTTTTCCACGTTCTTGCTCTTCACAACCAGGAAGACATGGAACGTTTAAAGACTGTGAGGGTATTCTGCCCGAGATAGCCAGAATGGGATTTGATGTTTTATATCTACCTCCTATTCATCCCATTGGGAAGACGAATAGAAAGGGGAAAAACAACTCCCCTGTTGCACAACCTGGTGATGTGGGAAGCCCGTGGGCTATAGGTTCAGAAGAAGGTGGTCATAAATCGGTTCATCCTCAGCTTGGAACCATTGAGGATTTTGTATCACTTGTTAATAAGGCAAAAGAATACAACATAGAGATTGCACTGGATCTTGCCTTTCAGTGCTCTCCTGACCACCCTTATGTTAGGGAACATCCAGAGTGGTTCAAGTGGCGCCCTGATGGTACCGTGCAGTATGCTGAAAACCCTCCAAAGAAGTACGAAGATGTACTTCCGCTTAACTTTGAAACGGAAAACTGGAGAGAACTCTGGGAAGAGCTAAAAAGTATTGTTGTTTTCTGGATAGAGAAGGGGGTACGCATATTTAGAGTTGACAATCCACACACAAAACCCTTTCGCTTCTGGAATTGGCTTATAGAGGAGATAAAAAGAGATTACCCTGATGTTATATTCTTATCGGAGGCCTTCACACGACCCAAGGTTATGTATCATCTAGCCAAAGCAGGGTTTACACAGTCTTATACTTATTTTACCTGGAGAAACACAAAAAGAGAGTTTATAGAATACCTTACTGAGCTTACACAAACAGAGGTAAGGGAGTACTTTAGGCCAAACTTCTGGCCAAACACCCCTGATATACTTCCAGAGCATCTTCAATTCGGGGGAAGACCCGCATTTATGATGCGTCTTGTCCTTGCAGCAACCCTCTCGTCAAACTATGGTATTTACGGTCCTGTGTTTGAATTGTGTGTAAGTGAGGCTCTACCGGGCAAGGAAGAGTATCTAAATTCGGAAAAGTATGAGATAAGATACTGGGATTGGGACCAGCCCGGTAACCTAAAAGACTTCATAGCCCGTGTAAACAGGATAAGAAGGGAAAATCCTGCTCTTCAAACCACATGGAATCTAAAGTTTTTTGAGGTAGATAATGAGTACATACTTTTCTATGGAAAGGTAAATGAAGACCTCTCAAATATAATACTTGTCGTTGTCAACTTGGACCCGCATCATACCCAATCTGGGTGGGTAAGGGTTCCTATCAGTGAGTTGGGTATAGAGCCTAATCAACCCTATCTTGTTCATGACCTTTTAAGCGAGGACAAGTACATATGGCAAGGGGAGTATAACTATGTTGAGTTGAATCCACATGTTATCCCTGCTCGTATCTTTAGGGTAAGAAAGAGACTGAGAAAGGAGACAGACTTTGATTACTTCATGTGAGGTAGGATATGTCTAAAATAGATATATTTCTTGAGGATGATCCTCTTTGGTATAAAGACGCCATAGTTTACGAGCTTCATATAAAGGCCTTCTACGATAGCAATGGCGACGGAATAGGGGATTTAAAGGGCCTTACCCAGAAGCTTGATTACCTTGAGGATCTAGGGGTAACTGCTATATGGCTTCTTCCCTTTTATCCATCGCCCCTAAGAGATGACGGTTATGACATATCTGATTACTTTAGCGTTCATCCAAGTTACGGTACCTTGAGAGACTTTAAGGAGTTTTTAAGAGAAGCTCACAGAAGGGGTATCAGGGTTATAACCGAGCTTGTTTTAAACCATACCTCTGATCAACATATGTGGTTTCAGAGATCAAGGAGGGCAAGCCCTGGCTCGGTTTGGCGTGATTTCTATGTCTGGAGTGATACGCCTGAGAGATACAAGGATGCAAGGATAATTTTTAAAGATTTTGAGACCTCAAATTGGGCTTGGGATCCTGTTGCCAAGGCTTACTACTGGCATCGTTTCTACTCCCATCAACCTGACCTCAACTACGACAATCCACACGTTCAAAAGGCAATCTTTAGGGTTATAGACCACTGGCTCGATATGGGGGTTGATGGAATGCGTCTTGATGCTGTCCCGTATCTGTTTGAAAGGGAAGGGACAAACTGTGAGAATTTACCTGAAACCCATGAATTTTTAAAAAAGCTAAGAGCCCATGTGGACAGGAAGTTTAAAAACCGCATGCTTCTTGCCGAAGCAAATCAGTGGCCTGAGGATGCCGCACAGTATTTTGGAAACGGGGATGAATGTCATATGGCATTTCACTTCCCTCTTATGCCAAGGATGTTTATGGCCTCTTGGATGGAGGACAGGTTCCCCATAATAGACATATTTGATCAAACCCCTACCATACCGGAGATCTGTCAGTGGGCACTTTTCCTTAGGAACCACGATGAGCTTACACTTGAGATGGTAACTGATGAAGAGAGAGACTATATGTACAGGGTTTATGCTAAAGACCCCACTGCAAGGATAAACCTGGGTATCAGAAGACGTCTTGCCCCTCTTCTTGGAAACCACAGAAGAAAGATAGAGATTATGAACATACTCCTTTTCTCGCTGCCTGGAACACCCTTTATTTACTATGGGGATGAGATAGGTATGGGAGATAACTACTATCTTGGGGATAGAAACGGTGTAAGAACTCCAATGCAGTGGAGCGCTGATAGGAATGCAGGTTTTTCTAGGGCAAATCCTCAAAGACTCTATCTTCCCGTTATAATAGACCCTGAGTATCACTATGAGGCGATAAACGTTGAGAACCAGCAAAGGAATCAGAGCTCTCTTCTCTGGTGGATGAAACGTGTTATAGCCATGAGAAAGCGCTTTAAGGCCTTTGGAAGGGGAAGTATAGAGTTTTTGCATCCAACGAATCCAAAGGTCCTAGCATTTATCCGTCAGTATGAGGATGAAAATATTCTTGTTGTTGTAAACCTTTCCCGTTTTTCACAGGTAGTAGAGCTTGACCTATCAAAGTTTGCGGGATATGTTCCTGAGGAGGTTTTTAGTGGGAACAGGTTTCCTCCTATTAAAAAAGATGTGCCCTATGTACTTACCCTCGGGTTTTATGATTACTTCTGGTTTCTGCTTCGTAAGGAAGAAAGCGCACTGCGTATAAGAAGGAGAGAAGCGATACCGGAGGTAATTGTAAGTGGTAACTGGAGTACTGTTTTTGAAGGAAGATTAAGAGAGAAACTCGAAAGGGAAATTTTACCCATCTATATCCAGGAGCGAAGATGGTTTGGAGGTAAGGCTCGAAATATGCAGGGTGTAAGGATTACAGGTAGTGTGTCTTTCGGGAAGAACTCACATTCCTCTAATCTTTTGTTTATCGAGGTTAGGTACACAGAAGGAGCATCTGAGGTATACCTTCTTCCCGTTTCTTTTGCTTCGGGAGAGATGGCAGAGGGGTTACTAAGGGACAATCCCCAGGCGGTTTTGGTGCGTATAAGGGGTAGGGACCTAGAGGGTGTACTCTACGATAGTGTTTACAGCAGTGATTTTCGTAATGATATACTCTGGATGATTGCAAGAAGACATGTCTTTAGAGGCACTGGTGGGCACCTAGTTGCTTATCCTGGAAGGTTTATAAGACAGCTTGAGAATGGAAAAGGTCTATCCGTAGAGAGATCACAGGTTCTTCAAACTGAACAGAGCAATACCTCAATTATTTACGAAAACAAGCTTTTCTTTAAGCTTTTTAGACGTCTTGAGGAGGGGATCAATCCCGAACTCGAGATAGTTAGGTTTCTTACAGAAAAGGTTTCTTTTCCAAATGTACCTCCCTTTGCTGGAGCCATAGAGTTTCGAAAGAACGGTTCTGAACCTGTTGTCATAGGTATACTACAGGCGTTTGTTCCCAACCAGGGTGATGCCTGGAAGTACACACTTGATTCCCTAATTGGTTACTTTGAAAGGGTTCTTTCGCGAAAGGGTGAGATAGAGGAACCGCCACGTACTCCAGTTTCCCTTATGGATGTAGCTCTTCAGGATATTCCGTTGTTGGTTCAGGAGTTGATAGGTGGTGTTTATCTGGAGATGGCAAGGCTACTTGGGAAAAGAACAGGGGAGCTTCATCTTGCCCTGGCCTCTAATAACGAGGACCCCAATTTTGCTCCAGAGCCTTTTTCCGTTCTGTATCAAAGGTCACTCTATCAGTCCATGCAGAGCCTTACAAAGAGGGTTTTTGACCTTTTAAAAAAGAACTTGGGTGGATTATCTGATGGGATAAAAGAAGAGGCTACCTCCCTTCTTGGTGCTGAGAAGCAGATAATTGAGATATTTAAGTCTATCCTCAAGAGAAAGCTCTCCGCAATGAAGATCAGAATTCATGGAGACTATCACCTTGGGCAGGTTTTATATACGGGAAATGACTTTGTCATTATAGACTTTGAGGGCGAGCCTGCAAGGGCTTTGAGTGAGAGAAGGCTAAAGAGGTCTCCTCTTCGTGATGTGGCTGGGATGATAAGGTCTTTTCACTATGCGGCGTATGTTTCCCTATTTAGGTATTCTGAGGAATTCAGGAAACTGGAACCATGGGCTGTTGTTTGGTATAAGTACATATCCGGTACTTTTTTGAGATCCTATCTGGATACTGTAAAGGATGCTCCTTTTATTCCAAAGGAAAAAGAGGAGTTAAATGCGATGTTAAAGGCGTATCTGCTTGAGAAGGCAGTTTACGAGCTGGGATACGAGTTAAACAATCGTCCCGATTGGCTTTTGGTTCCAATAAGAGGTATAAAAAGCTTGCTGGAGGGTTAAGAGGCATGGAAAAAGGTAAGAAGGCAAAAGAGGTTATACAGGGTATAAGCCTTTTTACAGACTATGACATTTATTTATTTAAAAAGGGAACCCACTTCAGACTCTACGACAAACTGGGTTCTCATCCCATGACTGTGGATGGAATCGTGGGAACCTACTTTGCCGTATGGGCTCCGAATGCTGAAAGGGTATCTGTTATAGGTGATTTCAATGGCTGGGATAAGGAAGCGCACCTTTTAAATCTGAGAGAGGATGACTCTGGTATATGGGAGGGTTTTATTCCAGGTGTGGAGAAGGGTACACTTTATAAATACCATATAGTCTCCAAATACAATAACTACAGGGTAGACAAAAGGGATCCCTTTGCATTCTACTCTGAGGTTCCTCCAAAAACTGCCTCCGTCGTTTGGGATTTAAGCTATAGCTGGGGAGATGAGGAATGGATGAAAAACAGATACAGACATAACTCCCTTGAGTCACCGTTTTCTATATACGAAGTCCATATAGGGTCGTGGAGACGTGTTCCGGAAGAGGGTAACAGGTTTCTTACCTATCGGGAGATAGCACATTATCTTGCAGATTATGTAAAGCAAATGGGATTTACTCACGTTGAGTTTCTGCCTATAATGGAGCATCCATTTTACGGCTCTTGGGGATATCAGACTGTGGGCTACTTTGCCCCTACCAGTAGGTACGGAACCCCTCAGGATTTTATGTATTTGGTTGATTACCTCCATCAAAATGGAATAGGAGTAATACTTGACTGGGTTCCCTCTCATTTCCCAAGCGATGAACATGGCCTTGTTTTCTTCGATGGTACCCATCTGTATGAATATGCGGACCCAAGAAAGGGATTTCACCCAGAGTGGAATAGCTATATATTTAACTACGGAAGAAACGAGGTAAGGGCGTTTCTTGTAAGCAGTGCTCTTTTCTGGCTCCATAGATATCATGCAGATGGTTTACGAGTGGATGCTGTAGCATCTATGCTTTATCTGGATTATGCTAGGAAGGAGGGTGAGTGGATCCCAAATGAGTATGGAGGCAGGGAGAATATAGAAGCAATAGCATTTATTAAGGAGTTTAATGAGGCTGTTTATAGGGATTATCCAGATGTTCAGACAATAGCTGAGGAATCAACAGCCTGGCCTATGGTTTCTAGACCCGTATATGTTGGGGGGCTTGGTTTTGGAATGAAGTGGAATATGGGGTGGATGCATGATACCCTTGATTACTTTTCAAAAGACCCCATTTACAGAAAGTATCATCATAACCAGCTTACTTTTAGCATATGGTATGCCTTCTCGGAAAACTTTGTCCTTCCCCTTTCGCACGATGAGGTCGTATACGGTAAGGGGTCTCTTCTTAGAAAGATGCCAGGTGATGAGTGGCAGAAGTTTGCCAATTTAAGGTTGCTCTTTGGCTACATGTATGGACATCCGGGTAAGAAGCTCCTCTTTATGGGGGGAGAGTTTGCCCAGTGGAATGAGTGGTATCATGAGACAAGTCTGGATTGGCATCTGACTGCCTATCCTATGCATAGTGGGGTTCAAAATTGGGTAAAAGACCTTAATCACTTTTATATGAGCGAACCTGCAATGTATGAGCTTGACTTTTCAAATGAGGGATTTGAGTGGATAGACTTTCGCGACTGGGAACAGAGTGTTTTGAGTTTCATAAGGAAAGGAAAAACAACAGATGATATAGTACTTGTTGTCTGCAACTTTACCCCTGTTCCACGATACAACTACAGAGTCGGTGTTCCAAGAAGTGGCTTTTGGGCTGAGGTTCTAAACAGTGATGCAAAGGTTTATGGAGGCAGTGGACACGGGAATTTTGGAGGGGTAGAGGCTACCCCCATTCCATATCATGAAAGATACCACTCTATCTCTATAACCCTTCCACCCCTTGGTGTTTTATTCTTTAAAAATGAAGGAAGATAAGGGATGTAATGGGCAACAACCCTTTTCAAGGATTTTTTGGTAGGGGATCGATATGAAGATAGGGGCACACTATCTGGGAGATGGAAAATGTGAGTTTAGCGTATGGGCTCCCTTTTTAAAAAGGGTAGAGCTAAAAATAGTATCTCCCAAGGAGTTAGTAGTTCCCATGGAAAGGGGGGATGGTGGTTACTGGAGAGCCGTGGTCAATGGGGTTTTCCCGGGAGCATTGTATGTTTACAGGCTCGAAGGGGATAAGGAAAGACCTGATCCTGCTTCTTTTTACCAACCTACCGGTGTGCACGGGCCTTCTCAGGTAGTGGATCACGGATCTTTCCTGTGGGAAGATTATGTTTGGAAGGGGATTGATGTTTCTCAGATGGTAATTTATGAGCTTCATGTGGGAACGTTTACTCCTGAGGGAACGTTTGAGGCAATTATCCCAAGGCTTGGAGAGCTAAAGGATATTGGGATCAATGCTATAGAGATAATGCCTGTTGCACAGTTCCCGGGGGAGAGAAACTGGGGATATGATGGTGTGTATTTATTTGCGGTTCAGAATTCTTACGGGGGACCTGAGGGATTAAAAAGGCTTGTAAATGAAGCCCATAAGCATGAGATAGCTGTTATTCTTGATGTAGTGTACAACCACCTTGGACCGGAGGGAAATTACCTGTGGGACTTTGGTCCTTATTTTACGGATAAGTACAAAACTCCTTGGGGAAGTGCCATTAACTTTGATGGTGAATACAGTGAAGGGGTAAGGAATTTTTTTATAGAAAATGCTATTTACTGGTTTAAGAACTACCATATAGATGCCCTTCGCCTCGATGCTGTTCACTCTATATTCGATATGAGTGCAAAACACTTCCTTGAGGAACTTGCAGAAAGGGTAGAGGGGTTTTCAATTAGGGAACGTAGGAAGTTTTACCTTATAGCTGAAAGCAACCTAAACGATCCAAGAATAATAAGACCTAGAGAGTTGGGTGGATACGGAATTGATGCCCAGTGGTGTGATGATTTTCACCACTCTGTTCATGTACTAATTACCGGCGAGAGGGATGGATATTATGTTGATTTCGGGAAGCTTGAGCATTTGTCCAAATCCCTGAAAGAGGGGTTTAGTTATTCCTGGCAGTATTCAGAATACCGAAAAAGAAGACATGGGAGCAGCTCGGCAGATAGACCGGCAAGGCAGTTTATAGTTTTTTCTCAAAACCATGACCAGATAGGTAACAGAATGCTTGGAGAGAGGTTGTCAAGCATTGTGCCTTTTGAGGGGCTAAAACTTGTAGCTGGTGTTGTTCTCCTCTCCCCTTTTGTTCCGCTTCTCTTCATGGGGGAAGAGTATGGGGAAAGCGCTCCTTTTCTGTATTTTATAAGCCACTCAGATCCTTCTCTCATTGAGGCTGTAAGGAGGGGGAGAAAAGAGGAGTTTAGATCTTTTAACTGGAAGGGAGAACCTCCTGACCCTTATGGTGTTGAAACCTTTTTAAAATCAAAGATACAGTGGGAAAAAAGGGTTCAGGGAGAACATAGGGTTTTACTTAATTTCTATAAAACCCTAATAAGTTTGAGAAGAAATCATCCGGTGCTTTCAAACCTTGATAAAGAAAGCCTAGAAACCTTTGGTTTTGAAAGGGAGCGGGTTTTATTGATAAGGAGATGGAAAGAGGGAGAGTCTTTTTATCAGACGTTAATGATATGTAACTTTAACGGATCCGATATAAGGCTGGAGATTCCTTTCCCTGAAGGCAGATGGAAGAAGGTTTTTGATTCTTCTGACACCATATGGAATGGACCTGGAAGTATTTCTCCAGATGAGATTGATTCTGGTAAGGATTTCTCTATTAGGGGTTTTAGCTTTGTTCTCTACGAAGGAATATAGTTTGCTTTAGTGCATATTGAGGGTAAAAAAATGGAAAGGCTTATATGTATTCACGGACATTTTTATCAACCTCCAAGGGAAAACCCTTGGCTTGAGGAGATAGAACAGCAAGACTCGGCCTATCCCTATCATGACTGGAATGAGAGAATAACAAGTGAGTGTTATGCTGCAAATGCAGCCTCTCGAATTCTTAATCCTGATGGAAAGATTGTAGATATAGTCAATAACTACTCAAGGATAAGCTTTAACTTTGGGCCAACGTTGCTTGATTGGTTAAAGGAAAAATCACAGGAGGTTTATCAGGCAATTCTGGATGCGGATCGCGAGAGCCAGTTAAGGTTTTCCGGACATGGGTCTGCAATAGCTCAAGCCTACAACCATATGATTATGCCACTTGCAAATCGTCGTGATAAATACACTCAGGTGGTCTGGGGAATAAGAAACTTTGAACGTCACTTTGGACGCAGTCCTGAGGGAATGTGGCTTCCTGAAACAGCAGTGGACCTTGAGACGCTCGATATAATGGCAGATTGTGGAATTAAGTTTACCATTCTCTCTCCTTACCAGGCTAGCCGTGTGAGAAAAATAGGGGCACGTGCCTGGCGTGATGTAAGCGGTGGACGTATAGACCCCACGATGCCCTATGAGCTCAGGTTACCTTCTGGAAGAAGGATAGCAATATTCTTTTACGATGGGCCAATTTCACGTGCAGTTGCTTTTGAGGGTTTGCTTGTAAACGGCGAAAACTTTGCACGTCGGCTGCTCAGTGGATTTAGCGATGAAAGGAGTTGGCCTCAGATAGTTAACATCGCTACAGATGGAGAGACCTACGGACACCACCACAGGTTTGGGGACATGGCTCTTGCTTATGCTATTCACTATATAGAGTCCAATAGACTTGCAAGATTTACAAACTACGCCGAGTATCTGGAGAAGTATCCTCCTACGTATCAGGTGGAAATATTTGAGAATACTTCGTGGAGTTGTGCTCATGGGGTTGAGAGATGGAGGAGTAATTGCGGATGCAATTCAGGTGGTCACCCAGGGTGGAACCAAGAGTGGAGGACTCCCCTAAGAGAGGCGCTTGATTGGTTACGTGATACTGTTGCCCCGTTATTCGAAGAAAGAGCAAGCCACTTCCTTAAGGATCCCTGGGCAGCTAGGGATGATTACATACACGTTATTCTTGATCGCTCTCCTGAGAATGTGGAGCTGTTTCTAAACAGACACTCAATCAGAAGGCTTACAGAGGAAGAAAAGGTTACTGCCCTAAAGCTTCTTGAATTGCAACGCCACACCATGCTTATGTATACAAGCTGTGGATGGTTTTTCGATGAACTCTCGGGAATTGAAACAGTTCAGGTGATCCAGTATGCAGGACGGGCAATTCAGCTTGCTGAGGAGTTGTTTAAAACCCCGATTGAAGAGAATTTCCTGAATTTGCTTGAGAAAGCAAAGAGCAACATCCCTGAACACAGAGATGGCCGACATATATACGAGAAGTTTGTAAAACCTGCTGTGGTCAGCTGGGAAAAGCTTGCAGCTCACTATGCGGTAACCTCTTTCTTCGAAGAATACCCTGAGACAGCAAGGATCTACTGTTATGTAGTGGAGCGGGAAAACCATCAGGTTTTTGAAACCGGAAAGGCAAGGCTTCTTGTAGGGAAGGCAAAAATGACCTCACAGATAACTTATGAATCTGCTCTTATGACCTATGGGGTTTTGCATTTTGGAGACCATAACCTAAACGGTGGGGCAAGGGAGTTTCAGGATGATGACTCTTATAGAAACACCGTTGAGGAGTTAAGTGGTGCTTTTAGAAATGCCGATTTCCCTGAGGTTATTAGGCTTCTTGACAAACACTTTGGCGAATCCACCTACTCTTTAAGAACCCTATTTAGGGATGAACAGAGAAAGATTTTAAATACTCTCTTGGAATCTACCCTCTCTGAGGTTGAAGCCATATACAGGCAGATATATGAGAGAAATGCTCCTATGATGCGTTTCATTACCAGTCTGGGTATCCCTACACCTAAGGCTTTTTATGCAGCTGCGGAGTTTGTGGTAAACAGCAATTTGCGTCATGCTTTTGAAGATGATGGGATAGATATTGAGAGAATAAGGGCTCTGCTTGAAGAGGCAAAACTTGAGGGGATAACACTTGATGCAACTACCCTTGAGTATACTTTAAGAAAAAGCATAGAAAGAATGGCTGAGAGGCTTTTTTCAGACCCCATGGATATATCCCTTATAAAAAGACTGGAAGGTATAATCGAGATAACCCATTCTCTGCCGTTTATGGTAAATCTTTGGAAGCCCCAAAACATATACTATGAGATTCTACAAACAACTTATCCAGAGGTTAAGAAAAAAGCTGATCAAGGTGATGAGAATGCAATGAGTTGGGTTGAGTGCTTTACCTCTCTTGGAGATAAACTCTATATATGGGTTCCTAGATGAGCTCCATAAAGATTCCTGTAGCAACTTACCGCCTTCAGTTTTCTCCGCATTTTGGCTTTAAAGAGGCTATGGAGATTGTAAGGTATCTGCATGAGCTTGGAATTTCCTCTATTTATGCCTCTCCTATCTTTAAAGCAAGAAAGGGAAGTTTACATGGTTATGACGTTGTTGATCAAAATAAGCTTAACGCAGAACTTGGGTCTCAAGAGGATTTTGAGAGGTTAATAGGTGAGGTTAAAAGCAAAAAGATGAACTGGATTCAGGATATAGTCCCAAATCATATGGCATACGACAGTCAGAACAAGATGCTAATGGATGTCCTTGAGAACGGATCGAGTTCTGAGTACTTTTATTTTTTTGATATTGAATGGAATCATCCATACGAGAGCCTAAGGGGAAAATTGCTTGCTCCGTTCTTGGGGAAGCTTTACGGAGATGCACTCGAAAGCGGTGAGATTGTGCTTAAGTATGAGGAAGATGGTTTTACTGTTAACTACTATGATATTAGGCTTCCACTGAAGATAGAGTCCTACGTGAATATTCTTACTTACAGATTAAACATACTTAAAAACAGATTGGGAGATGAAAATCCTGACTTTATAAATCTACTGGGAATCCTCTATTCGCTTAAAAATCTGCCTGTTCTGGGTGCAAACAGCGGCGAAAGGTATGATCAGATAAGGTTTATTAAAAAGATCCTCTGGGAGCTATATACCAGAAATGCAGAGATTAAGAGGTTCTTGGATGAAAACGTTAGGATCTTTAACGGAGAAAAGGGAAAACCTGCAAGCTTTAATATGCTTCACGATTTGCTATCGGAACAGAACTTTAGATTGTGCTTTTGGAAAGTTGCAACCGAAGAGATAAATTACAGGAGGTTCTTTAACATAAACGAGCTTATATCTCTGCGAATGGAAGATGAAAGTGTTTTTAACTATACCCATTCTTTGGTTCTTAGGTTGGTTAAACAGGGTGTATTCTCCGGCCTCAGGATAGACCACATTGATGGGTTATACGATCCCACAGGGTACCTAAATAGGTTGAGGAAAAAAGCAGAGAGTGCTTACATAGTGGTAGAAAAGATACTTGATCTTAAAGAAGAGCTACCCTGTTTCTGGCCTGTTCAGGGAACTACAGGTTACGATTTCCTAAACTATGTTAATGGGCTTTTCTGCATGACGGTAAATGAGCGGGCATTTAGCAGGATATACTCTGGTTTTACGGGGTTAAAAACTCCTTACTGGGATCTTGTAGCCGATAAGAAAAGGCTCATAATAGGAAAACACATGGCTGGAGATATAGACAACCTTGCACACCTTATGAAAAGGATCTCAAGCAGGCATAGATACGGAAGTGACATAACCCTTTATGGTCTAAGAAGGGCTCTTGTAGAGGTTATGGCACTTTTCCCTGTGTATAGAACATACGTTTGTCACGATCTTTTTGGTGAAAGGGATAGGTTGTACATAAAGGAAGCAGTAGAGAGAGCAAAAAGAACCAATCCGGGATTGGTTAACGAACTTGAGTTCATAGAGCAGTTCCTTTTACTAAGATTTGGTGAGTATGTAAGCGAAGAGGAAAGGAAAGAGTGTATAGATTTTATTATGAGATTTCAGCAGTTTACGGGACCACTTATGGCAAAGGGGTTTGAAGATACTACCCTTTATGTGTACAACAGGCTTATCTCATTAAATGAAGTAGGGGGAAGTCCGGATAAGTTCGGAATATCACTTGAGGAGTTTCACGAGTTTAACCAAAGAAGGCTAAAAGACTGGCCTCACTCTCTAAATGCTACTTCAACCCACGATACAAAGAGGGGGGAGGACATAAGGGCGAGGATAAACGTTATTTCTGAGATACCGGGGGAGTGGAGGGAGAGAATAAGAAGATGGAACAAGCTTAATTCACGTAAGAAGCGCTCCATAGGAGGAAAGAACGTTCCGGATTTAAATGATGAGTATTTCCTCTATCAGACCCTTATAGGTGCTTTTCCGTTTAAGGATGAGGAGTACAGTGAGTTTGTAGAGAGGATAAAGAACTACATGATAAAGGCTATAAGGGAGGCAAAGGTTCACACGGCATGGCTAAAACCTGACAATGAATACGAAGAGGCTTTTTTGTCTTTTATACAAGAGATATTGGATCCGGGAGAAAACAACCGGTTCTTAAAAGACTTTATACCTTTTCAAAAAAGAATTGCTCATTACGGGATCTTTAATTCCCTTTCCCAGACGTTAATTAAGCTTACCTCCCCCGGGGTGCCTGATTTTTATCAGGGAACTGAGCTTTGGGATTTAAATCTTGTGGACCCTGACAATCGCCGTCCTGTTGATTTTAACATAAGGCAGAGATTTCTTTCAGAGATAAAAGTTAGGGAGAAGGAGAACTTAGGTGGTTTGATAGAGGAGCTAGTTGAGACAAGAGAGGATGGACGGATAAAGCTCTTTTTAATATACAGGGTTCTTAGGCTTCGAAATGCAAAGAGGTCTCTTTTTGAGAATGGAGATTACTTGCCACTAGAGATTACAGGTAGATACAAAGATAACATAATAACATTTGCAAGAAGGAGAAGGGAAGACTGGGCAATTGTGGTTGCTCCTAGATTTCTCACATCGGTTATAAAAGAGAACGAGTATCCACTGGGTAGGGATGTATGGCTGGATACCTCTATATGTGTTCCTGAAGAGGCACCTTTGCTCTGGAAGGATGTGTTTTCTGACATGACAGTGGAATTTAAGGGTAGAGTTCTTGTGGGAGATATCTTAAGGTTTTTCCCAGTTGGGTTAATCGTCGGGAAGAAAACTAAATAGAAAAGGACTTTTATTATGAACAAAAGAGGAAGTGGGGTGTTACTACACATAACGTCTCTTCCCTCCCAATACGGTATAGGGGATTTGGGCCCAAAGGCTTTTGAGTTTCTGGATTTCCTTCACCATACCAAGCAGAGTTTCTGGCAAATACTTCCTTTAAATCCAACAACTCCTGTTTTTGGAAACTCTCCTTACAGTAGCCCTTCAGCCTTTGCGGGTAATCCTCTCTTTATAAGTCCAGAGTTGCTGATAGAGGAGGATTTGCTTTCCAGATCCGGTATCTCTCAAAGAGAGTTTCCTTCTGATCGTGTGGATTATGGGGCTGTAGCTAATTACAAGCGTTTAATATTTAGCACAGCTTACGAAAACTTTAAAAATCGTGGTGATAATAGTGAGTTCCAGAGGTTTTGCTCTGAAAACTCTTACTGGCTTGAAGATTATGCACTTTTCATTGTGTTAAAGGAACGATTTAAAGATGTATGGAGTAACTGGCCGGATGAAATCAAAAATAGAAATCCCAAGAAGCTGGAAGAAATAAGAAAGGAATCAAAAGACAGAGTTGAGTTTGAAAAGTTTCTTCAGTACCTGTTCTTCAAGCAGTGGTTTTCATTTAAGGAGAGATGTAACAGTAAAGGGGTTCGTATAATAGGAGATGTCCCAATATATGTTAGCTTTGATAGTGTGGATGTATGGGCAAACCCCAATATATTTAAATTAGATGAAAATAAACGCCCTACTTTTGTTGCAGGTGTTCCTCCTGACTACTTTAGTGAAACCGGCCAACTCTGGGGAAACCCGGTATACAGATGGGACGTCCTTAGGGAAAGTGGATTTTCATGGTGGATAAAGCGAATGGAGCATAACTTTAAGATGTTTGATATAGTGAGACTCGACCACTTCAGAGGATTCGTTGCTTACTGGGAAGTTCCGGCAGGCGAGAAAACAGCCATTAACGGAAAGTGGGTTGAGGTTCCAGCTGAGGATTTCTTTAATACCCTACGTGGGCACTTTCCTAATCTCCCGATTATCGCTGAGGATCTAGGGTATATAACTTCCGATGTTAGGGAGGTTATGGATCGTTTTGGGTTCCCCGGAATGAAGCTTCTTATATTTGCATTTGGAGATGATTTTCCAAGGAGCATTTATCTTCCCCACAACTATGAGAGAAACTGTGTGGTTTATACAGGCACCCACGACAACAATACGGTAAGGGGATGGTGGAAAAACGAAAGCGATGTGGAGCAGAGAAAGAGGTTTTGCAGGTACATAGGGAAAAGGGTAAAAGAGAGTGAGGTGCACTGGGAGTTTATAAGGCTTGCCATGATGTCTGTTGCCAATTTTTCCATAATCCCTATGCAGGATATACTGGGGCTAGGGGAAGAAGCCAGGATGAACCTTCCTGCAACCTCTAAGGGTAACTGGGAGTGGCGTCTTAGAGAAGAGCAGATAACCTCTTCTGTGGAAGAGAGGTTGAGAGAGCTTACAGAAACTTACCAGAGAGACTAACCAGGGGGTTTTTATGGCTCTTAGGTTAATAGAGATGTTTGTGCCTTCTAGTGAAAACCCTGATTCTATAAGAGAGTTATTAAAAGACTATCCTATCCTTGGTATATGGCATCAAAGTCTTTCTGAGGATTCGGTACTCGTTAAGATGCTGCTTGAAGCTGAGCAAACAGAGGATGTGTTAGACATCCTTGAGCAGAGGTTTTCTGCTCTTAAGGGGTTTAGGATAGTTCTTCTTCCTGTAGAGGCTTCCCTTCCTCGTCCCGAAGAGCAAAAGAAAGAGGAAAGCGGTTTGCTTGAAAAGCCTATTTCTGAGAAAGAGCAGGAAACGAAGGGAACGAGAATAAGCCGTGAGGAGCTCTATACAGATATAGTGGAGACCACAAAGCTCTCAAGCATATACGTTGTGCTTGTCATACTTTCTTCTACGGTAGCAGCTGTTGGTATACTTAGAAACAATGTTGCTGTTATAATAGGTGCTATGGTTATAGCACCTCTTTTGGGTCCCAATATAGCTTTATCTTTTGCTACGACGCTTGGTGATATGGATCTTGTGCGAAAGGCCCTTAAGACCAATCTTGCCGGTCTTTTTATCGCCCTTGTTTTCTCTGTTTCTATAGGATTTATCTTTAAAATAGACCCATCAATCCCAGAGCTTGCATCGAGAACACAGGTCGGCCTTGGGGATGTGGTTCTTGCGCTTGCTTCTGGAAGCGCAGGAGTGCTCTCCTTTACGACCGGCGTGGCCGGTGCGATAATAGGGGTCATGGTAGCGGTTGCTCTTCTTCCTCCTCTGGTTTCTTTTGGAATGTTGCTTGGTTCGAGGCAATGGGAACCAGCATTTGGGGCTATGACTTTACTTCTGGTAAACGTAATATGTGTAAATCTTGCAGGTGTTTTGACGTTTTTGATTCAGGGAATTAGGCCAAAGACTTGGTGGGAAGAGGACAGGGCGAAAAAGGCAACACGTAATGCAATTGTTCTGTGGACTTTTTTGCTGCTTATACTTTTGGCTGTAATCTATTTTTCAAGATAAAACATGGAAACTAGACATGATTCTCTTTTGGTTGTAGAATATAGAAACAATCCCAAAGGTGGTTTGGGGCTGCTCAATTTAGCAGACACATTACCTGTGGGAATCTAATCTATATTTTAAGGAGTGTGTGTAATGCACGGAAGTAAACTTTATGTTGGAAATCTTAGTTACTCTGTAACCAAGGATCAGTTAAGAGAGCTTTTCTCAAATTATGGAACCGTTGCAGAGGTTAAGATAATTGAAGGAAAGGGATTTGGTTTTGTTGAGATGTCAAGCCAGGCTGAGGCTGAAAAGGCAAAAGAAGTGCTAAATGGGGCCGATTTTAAAGGACGAACCCTGAGGGTCGATGAGGCCAGAACTGCACGGAGCAAGGATAGAAGAGGTTATAGAAGGTAACTTCTAAATATCTATATATAATACCTATTTGTTCTAAACTGTAAAAAACAGCTTGAGTTAAAAGCAGGTAAAGATCTTACTTTACCTGCTAGGAAAGATATTTATACAATTAAGGAGATACTACAATCATTTCAATGAACGGATTAGAAGGATTTAAAAATTTAGGAGTGTCAGAAAACGTAATTGGTGCCTTGAGAAAGAAAGGTTTTTTAAAACCTACAGAGATTCAGGAAAAAACCATACCTATTCTCTTAAGTGGGAAGACAGACGTTGTGGCGCAGGCTCAAACCGGGACAGGCAAGACAGCGGCTTTTGGAATTCCACTTGTTGAAAATCTGAAAGAGGGAGCAGGCCATGTTCAGGCCCTTGTTCTTGTTCCAACAAGGGAACTTGCAATTCAGGTTGCCCAGGAGATAAACTCTCTTAGAGGAAGAAAGAAACTGTTTATAGTTGCGATATACGGTGGATCCTCCTTGGAGCAACAGTTTAGATGGTTAAAAACCGGGGTTGATATAGTGGTGGGAACCCCCGGGAGGGTTTTAGACCTTATAAGGAGAGGACGGCTGGACCTAGGGCATGTATCTTATGTGGTCCTTGATGAGGCAGATGAGATGTTAAATATGGGGTTTATAGAGGATGTGGAAGAGATTCTCCAAAGTACAAATAAAGGGAAAAGAACCCTTCTTTTTTCTGCAACAATGCCTCAAAGGATTTTAGGAATTGCAAAGAAATATATGAAAGGCCATGAGTTTATAAGAATAAACAAGCAGGGTCTTACTGTAAGCTTGACAAATCAGGTTTACTTTGTGCTATCTTCTTCAGAGAAATTTGAGGCCTTGTGTAAGCTTATAGATTCAGAAAAGGACTTTTTTGGGCTTGTATTTTGTAGAACAAAAGCTGATGTAGCAGGCGTTGCAGATAAGCTGGTTAGACGTGGATACTCTGCTGAAGCAATACATGGGGATGTATCTCAATACCAGAGGGAGCGTATACTTGATAGATTCAGGAAGAAAAGGACCTCTGTACTTGTGGCTACCGATGTTGCTGCAAGGGGCATAGATATAATTGATCTTGCTTGTGTGGTTAACTACAATCTGCCTCAAAACCCGGAAGTTTACCTTCACAGAATAGGAAGAACGGGAAGAGCTGGCAAAAGTGGAACCGCTATAACCTTTGTTACGCCTCAGGAGATTAAGAGACTCTATCTCATAAGAGACTTTCTGGGGGCAAGTATGACAAGGGGAAAGCTACCAAAGGAGAACGGCTCTCTTGGTCTAGAGAAAAACAGGATTAAAACCTATATTGAAAATTCAGTTAAATTATATAAACACGCCGAGTATACCGCATTGGCAAAGGAACTTCTAGATGGGGAAAGTAGGGCTGAAGATGTGGTTGCGGCCCTTTTAAGGTACCTTCTTGAGGATGGGCAAAAGGTTAGGAGGAGTAGCTTATAGTGTCATCTCTAAAGGACACTAAAGCATTTGGAGAGAATAAAACCGGAGAGGAAGAGCCTTATAAGGGTATTCTTGAGGAGTCTAGTCCTATAATACTGTTTGATGGAGTCTGTAATTTTTGCTCGTCTATAGTGTTGTTTACAATTAAAAGGGATAAGAACTCTGTCTTTAAATTTGCTCCCCTTCAGTCAAATGTAGGACAGTACCTGCTTAAACTGTTTAACCTGCCTACCGAGAATCACAATTCGTTTGTTCTGGTTGAGCAGGGTAGGTTCTTTATCAAATCCACCGCAGTACTTCGTGTAGCTAAGAGGTTAGGGGGGATATGGTCCCTTCTTTACGTATTCATGCTGGTTCCAAAACCAATAAGGGATTTTATATATGATATTGTGGCAAAAAACCGGTACAGATGGTTTGGCAGGAAAGAAGAGTGTCTGGTGCCAACACCTGATATAAAAAACAGATTCTTGGATTTTTGACTTTTGGCATTTTAAAAAATAATATAAAAAACCTCAGTCAAAAGACAGCAGGAGGATAGGAGACATGGCAGATTTTAAGGATCGTATTGTAAGGGCTGCCAAATTAGATGCCAGTTTGTACGAGGAAGTTGAAGCAGATAAAGGTGCAATGGGTCAAGCTGTGGCAGTGGTTATCTTATCGAGTGTGGCTGCAGGTATAGGAAGCATAGCTCAGGGAGGTATAAAGGGTATCGTAATAGGGACTATTGGAGCACTGATAGGTTGGGTAGTATGGGCTTACCTGGTATTCATTATAGGGACAAAACTGCTTCCGGTGCCTGAGACAAAGGCTGATGTGGGACAGCTACTACGAACCATAGGCTTTTCAAGTTCTCCTGGGTTAATAAGGGTACTTGGATTCATTCCGGGAATAGGAAAGATTATATTCTTTCTATCATCAATATGGATGCTTGTTGCAATGGTAATAGCTGTCAGACAGGCTCTGGACTACAACAGCACATTGCGAGCTTTAGGGGTTTGTGTTATAGGATGGGTTATTCAAATCCTGGTTTTAGCTCTTTTCCTCTATATGGTAGGTGGTGAGCTCCCAAAGGCTTCGTAGTAACTCTGACGGTATAGTAAGGAAGGGTACTATGCCTTGGCTTTCTTTGTTTTTTTTGCTTCATCCTTTAACAGTTTATAATCTATGCTGTCAACCAGGGCTTTCCAGCTTGCCTCAACTATGTTTTCTGAAACCCCAACCGTGCTCCAGTTACTTTCTCCATCTCCAGATTCGATAAGTACCCTTACCACAGCATCTGTTCCTCTTCCCGTTGAGACAACTCTTACCCTGTAGTCTTTTAGTTTAACTTCTTTAAGAGATGGGTAGAATTTCTCAAGAGCCTTACGAAGGGCGTTATCAAGGGCGTTTACAGGTCCGTTTCCTATTGCAGCTGTGTGTTCCATTACGCCGTCTACCTGAACGATAACCGTTGCCTCTGATAGAGGTTCTTCATCGTCTCTGTGTTTCTCAACTATTATTCTTGCTCCTTTGAGCTCAAAGTGTTTTTTGTATTCTCCAAGGATCTTCCTAACCAGTAGCTCAAATGATGCATCGGCTCCTTCAAACTCGTATCCCTGGTTTTCCAGTTTCTTCAGTTCTCCAAGGATCTTCTGTACCCTCTTATCGTTTGGTTCAAGCTCTATTCCTAGTTCCTTTGCCTTATATACTATGTTGCTTTTCCCGGAGAGATCAGATACCAGAATGCGCCTTTTGTTCCCTACCACTTCCGGGTTTATATGCTCATAGGTTTCGGCTCTTCTCATAACGGCACTTACATGTAGCCCTCCTTTGTGTGCAAATGCGCTTTCTCCAACAAATGGAAGTTTCTTTATGGGAGGAAGGTTTGTAAGTTCGTGGATAAAGTGGGACACATCGTATAGCCTTCTAAGCTCTTCATCCGTGATGCAATCTATCCCAAGCTTCAGTTTCAGATTAGGTATTATTGAGCAGAGGTTTGCGTTTCCACACCTCTCCCCGTATCCGTTCATTGTTCCCTGAACCTGAATAACACCCAGTCTTACCGCATAAAGGGTGTTTGCAACCCCAAGTTCCCCATCGTTGTGTGTGTGAATACCAAGTGGTGGATTTTTCAGCTTGAGATTTACCTCTCTTATTATGGATTCTATTTCCCATGGAAGTGTCCCACCGTTGGTGTCACAGAGAACAACTACGTCTGCTCCAGCATCTAGAGCTGCTTTAATAGCTGCTACAGCGTATTCTGGATTCCTTTTGTAACCGTCGAAGAAGTGCTCTGCATCGAAAAACACCTCTTCAACTCTTTGTTTTAGGTAGAAAACCGAGTCGTAGATAAGGTCCAGATTTTCCTCAAGTGAAATCTTAAGTGCCTCTTTCACATGAAAATCCCAGCTTTTACCAACAATTGTTACAACAGGGGTCTCGGCTTTAAGCAGTGATTGGATATTTGTATCCTCTTCACAGCTTTTCCCTGCTCTCCTTGTGCTTCCAAAAGCAGCCAGCCTAGATTTGTTTAGCCGTAGCTTCTTTGCTTCTTTAAAGAAGCCCTCATCCCTTTCATTAGAGCCAGGCCATCCTCCTTCTATGTAGTGAATTCCAAGCTCATCCAGCTTGGAGGTTATTCGGAGTTTATCCTGAATTGAAAACGAGATATTCTCACCCTGTGTTCCATCTCTAAGCGTTACATCGTATATTTTAACCTTTCTTTCTTTCATTTCTCCTCTCCTAAATTAAAGGCGTCGTGGATAGCACGTACAGCAAGCTCTGTATATTTTTCATCTATAACGCAGGATACCCTTATTTCTGATGTGCTTATCATCATTATGTTTATCCCTTCACGAGCAAGTGTTGAAAACATCTTGGATGCTACTCCTGCATGTGTTTTCATTCCCACCCCAACGAGTGAGACCATTGCTATGCGATCGTCAAATGTAACCCCTTTGGCTCCCAGTTCCTTTGCAATATCTTCTGTGATTTTTAGGGCTTTTTTAAAATCACTTCGGGGAACTGTAAAGGTCATATCCGTATATCCTTCGGTGCTTACGTTCTGTACTATCATATCCACAACGATACCTTCTTCTCCCAGGGGAGTAAATATCTTTGCTGCTATACCAGGGCGATCGGGAACATGAATTACCGTTATCTTGGCTTGGTTTTTATCGTATGTAACTCCGGATATAAGTACGTCTTCCATTTCTGTCATGGTTTCATCCTCCTCTACTATCCATGTTCCCTCTTCTTCCGGTCTTGAGGTAGGTCGTACGTGGATGGGAACACGGAATTTCTTTGCAAATCCAACAGCTCTTGCCTGAAGTACCTTTGAACCAAGACTTGCCATCTCTAGCATCTCATCATAGGATATCTTTTTTAATTTCCTTGCATTGCTGCATATAGAGGGATCAGTCGTATAGACACCATCAACATCGTCCTTATAAAGCTCACACACATCTGCCTTTAGTACGGCTGTAAGAGCAACAGCGGTAAGATCAGATCCCCCACGTCCAAGCGTTGTAACGTTTCCCTCCTCATCAACCCCCTGGAACCCGGCTACAACTACTATCTTTCCTTCTGAAAGGGCTTTTTTGATTTTTTCATCATCGATTTTTACTATCCTTGCCTTTGAGTAGTTGTTGCTTGTAAGTATCCTTATCTGGTGCCCCTGAAAGGATATTGCATCGTGTCCAAGTGATTTAATCATCATGGCAAGAAGACCGGAGGAGACTTGTTCTCCACTTGAGGTAACAACATCGAGCTCCCTTTCATCGGGTGGATCCATTATAGAGCGTGCAAGCTTTATAAGGCGGTCTGTTTCCCCTGCCATAGCAGAGGCAACTACCAGCACGTCATTTCCCCTTTGTTTTGTCCTTATAATATGCTCTGCAACGTGCCTGATCTTCTCTACGTTTGCAAGACTTGTCCCACCATATTTTTGAACGATGAGAGCCACTTCTTATCTCCTTCTATCTTGAGTTTTCTTCTTTCAGACTTGGTATCTTCACCCTCCGGTATTTGGATCTCTACTTTTATGGTGTTATCAGGAAATAGCTCTTCGATTCTGTCTGCCCATTCAACAACCGATACTCCTTTACCAAAAAAGAATTCCTCATATCCTATGCCCTCTAGCTCTTCGATGCTTGTAATCCTATACAGGTCAAAGTGGTATAGGGGTAACCTACCCTGATAGGCGTTCATTATAACAAAGGTTGGGCTGTTAGGTTCTTCTTTCACGCCAAGTCCCCGTGCAATACCTTTTACCAAAACTGTTTTTCCTGCTCCGAGCTCTCCCTTGAGAGCAAATATGCTTCCCGGTATAGCAAGTTTTCCTATGATCTCTCCTATCTTGATTGTATCTTCTTCTTTTGATACGCAGATACAAAAAAGCTCTGGCATGAATCAATAAACGATATGGAAGAATTCTTCTCTTCTACCTTCTAGTATCCTTCTAATTGCTTCCGGTAACATCTCTCCTACATCGGTTGCTATAATTCCGGCCTCTCCTTTCTTTTCTGCTACCATATCTCCTGCAAGACCATGCAGAAAAACCCCAAGCGTACAGGCATCTTCAGGGTTATACCTTTGGGCAAGAAAACCACCTATAACCCCTGTAAGTATATCCCCCATGCCTCCAGAAGCCATACCTGGATTCCCGGTGGGGTTTATAAATACCTTGCCAGAGGGAGTTGCTATAACGGTTCTTGCCCCTTTAAGCACTATGTAAGCATTATACATAGAGGCAAAATTCATCGCAATGCCAATTCGGTCTTTTTGTATCTCCTCTACTGTCTTGCTTGTAAGCCGTGACATCTCCCCGGGATGTGGGGTTAGAATTACGGGTACCTTTGTCTCTTTCAGTATATCTGGGTTTCTTGCAACAAGGGTTATCCCATCTGCGTCAATTACAATAGGCAAGGAGGAGTTTCTTAAAATCTCATATAGAAATTCGGCTGTATCATCGGTTGTTGAGATACCAGGACCTATTGCAAGTGCTGTTTTTCTGGCTGACATTATGTTTAGGGCTACCCCTATTGATTCTCTTCCGAAGGTATGATCCTTTGTTTCAGGAATAGGCTCTGTCATTGCTTCGGTTATCTTTTCCTCCATGATTGGGTTTAAACTCTCCGGAACACCCACTGTAACAAGCCCTGTTCCAACTCTTAATGCTCCGGTGGCTGTTAGGGTTGCTGCTCCAGTCTTTCCAGGAGAACCAGCAAGTATAAAGAGATGCCCATATGTTCCCTTATGTGTATTTGGATGCCTTGGCTTAAGTATTTTACCTACGGTATCGTATGTAATTAGTTCAAATGGGATATCACTTTCTAGAAACTTTGGAGTGGTAATGTCTGCTACGTATAATTTCCCCGTAAAGTCTATGCCTGGATATATGGCAAATCCAAGTTTGGGAAGAACAAAAGTTACTGTAATGTCAGCTCTTACAGCCGTTCCGAGTGGAAACCCTGTATCGGTGTTAAGCCCTGATGGTATGTCTATAGAGACTCGTGGAACGGGTTGTGAGTTTATAAACTCGATCGCCTGTTTATGTATGCCTTCAACCTCTCTGTCAAGTCCGGTTCCAAAAATTGCATCCACTATGACATCTGCTCCTTCATAAACCGAAAAACCGTTTTTTACCTCTACTATCTTGCCACCGATTTTCTTAAGGATTTCAAAGTTTGTAAGTGCATCTCCTCTGTACTTTGAAGGGTCTGAAACCAGATAGGTTGTAACCTCTAGTCCCTTTGATATCAGGTGTCTTGCTACAACGAAACCATCCCCACCATTATTTCCACTTCCTGCAAATACAGCAACCTTTCTCGCACTGGGAAACTCATTAAGGATTACCTTTGCCACAGCACGTCCTGCATTCTCCATAAGTATTATTCCAAGGATTCCGTATTCCTCTATCGAGATCCTATCTATTTCTCTTATGATTTTTCGGGTTGCAAGCTTCATTGTTACAAATAATATACCTTAAAAAGAAGGGATGTTTTAAGACCCCTGCTTACTCAAATATCTCCTTTATCGGTTTTCCATCCCAGTGAGGTGGAGGAGTAATGCCCAGTGCGAAAAGAACGGTAGGGGCGGTATCGTATATAAAGACCTCTTTCTCAATTCTGTATCCCCTTTTTATTCTAGAGCCAAATGCTATCCACGGTATCTCTACTACCTTCGGGTGGGGTTCTGCGTGGGACCTATGCAATCCTCCATGGTCTGATGTAACCACTATTAGTGTATCTTTTAAAAGCCCTATCTCCTCAACCCTAGATAATATAAACCCTATGGATGCATCAACAACCTCAAGTGCTTTAAGGTAGTCTTTGGATTCCCAACCCTCTCTGTGTCCTGTTTTATCAGGTTCGGGAAAGTGAATGAGTGTTAGATTTGGTTTCTCTCTTTCCATGTAAAGACAGAAAAGGGAAGCTATCTCCTTTGAATCGGAACCTACTTTGAAGTAGTCTACGGTTCCTTTAGGTGCAATGTACTTGAGTTTTGACTTTCCCACAAACATTGCGGTTTTAAGATTTTGTTTTTTGGCTGTGCTAAATATGGTTTCTTTATCCGTATAACCTAGAATGGGAGTCCAGAAGTTTAGTTTCCAGAAACCAAGTTCTATGCCGTATTTTCTTGGATCAAGCCCGGTAACAAGGGCCGTATGAGCCTGGAGGGTTATCGGGGGAATAACGGTTGATGCATGAAGAGTGTAGGAACCATACTGTAAAAGACGGTTTAAGTTTTTTAGATTTGCTGTAGAAAGGGAATCGGCTTTTAGCCCATCTACGGTTATGATAATTGAATGTTTGTAACTTAGAGCACTTACGTCTTTATTTGAAAAAACCAATAAGAGGGTAAAGAAGATAAAAAGAACTTTAAAAAGACCGATTTTTTGCAGTTTCACTTTGCCATTCCTGCATATGCTACAGGCCGCGTGTCCCCAAAGGTTTTTATAAGGGTGTTTATAAACTCTTCTGCATGTTCCGGACAGAAAAAGTAAGTAAGGGAGGTTCTTCCCCCTATGCTCGATATGGATATCATTTCATAGTGTCTGCTGCACAGGTCCTTTTTACACATAGCACACTCTTTTATTGCCTGTCTTTGTCCTTCGTTTGTACATCGAACTCCATTTTCATCTACGTAATCGCATTCAAAAACCTCTATGGTTACGGTTTTTTTGGACATGTTGGTTCCCCCTTATTGTTTGTGCGGTTGGCAAACTACATCTCTCCAATTAAACTAAATTTGGTATAACAAGTCAAGATAGGTTTGGTGTGGTATATCAGAACTTGGGAGATGCAGAAGAAACGAGCTGTTCTCTTTGATTTTGATGGAACCTTGGCAGACTCTATCGGTATCTGGATAGAGGTTGTAGAACAATTGCTTAAAGAAGGATTGGGTCTTAAGGAAACGGTAGGTAGGGATGAACTGGTAGGTCTCCGTAAGGAGGGAATCTATCAGGCTATAAAAAAGATGGGTATACCCTTTTACGATCTGCTTCGCTTGGTCTATAAGGGTAGGCAGAGCTTCTGTAAAAGGATAGATGAGGTTGTTCCTGTAAGGGGAATCCCTGACCTACTTCAGTGGTTAAAAAGAGAAAACTATCTGGTAGGGGTTGTAACTTCAAATTCAGCTGAGTGTGTAAGACGGTTTTTGTTAAAAAACAACATGAATGTATTTGATTTTATGCGTTGTGGTGTTCATCTCTTTGGTAAGAAGAGGGTGTTAGAAGGTGCGGTGAGAAAACTTGGTCTGGATAGAAATGAGGTTATATATGTTGGGGATGAAATAAGGGATATTGAAGCGGCAAAAGATACTGGTATAAAAATTATTGCGGTTACATGGGGCTTTAATACCGAGGATGCGTTATGTAGGTTTAACCCGGACTATATTGCCAGAGATCCCCGTGATATCCGTTTAATTGTATCTGTCTTGAACTAGTTTGCATTTTTTTGATTTTTATATAAAGTAATCTTCTAAGTTTTTAGAAGTCCCTTTTAGTTTTCAAAACGTTTAACATCTAGATAATATAAGTTAACAGGTGGTGTGGTTATGTCTGCAGGTGGTTCTGACTACGAGGAGGTTTTAAAGGCCAATGAGAGATTTTACAGAGCCCTTGGAACAAGGGACCTGGAGCTAATGGAGTCGGTATGGGTAAAGGATGAGAGGGCAAGTTGTGTTCACCCAGGGTGGGTTATGCTTAGAGGATGGGAGGCTATAAGGCAGAGTTGGGAGAGCGTTTTTGATCCTCTTGATCAGGTAGAGATTACCTTATCCAACATTACCGTGGATATAAAAGGGGAAGTTGCCTGGGTTACCTGTATTCAGCAACTTGTATATGTAAACAGAAATCCGATAATGATAAACGTAGCACAATCAACAAATATTTTTGAGAAGCACGAGTCTGGCTGGCTTATGGTTCTTCATCATGCCTCTCCCATACCTCTTACACGCTATGAACTTCCTGAGACAAACCTGCAATAGTTTATGAAAACACTTTGTTTAAAAGATCCATATGTTCCTGAGAAAGTCTCCATCCGGATGCCTGGCAGTTCTCAATAACCCTTTCCACGCTATCAGACTTCGGTATAGCTATAACGTTTGGGTGTGATATACACCAGTTAAGTGCTACCTGGGCTGGGGTTTTCCCTATCTCATTGGCTATTTGCTCAAGAACTTGTATTTTTCGGTCTTTGATTCTTCTGCTTGTTCGTGCTAGTTGTCCGTTATCGAGTGGGGTATAGGCAATAATGGTTATCTTGTGTTCCTGACAATAGGGAAGTAGGTCTTTTTCTATATCCCGTCTATTTAGATTATAAAGAACCTGGTTTGACACAATTGGGTATTTGCTCATTGCAGATTGGGCTTCTATAAGCTCTTTGAGAGAAAAGTTGCTTACCCCTATGTACCGTACCAGACCTGAGTCAACCAGTGTTTCCATTGCTCGCATTGTTTCTTTTATGGGAACACTTGGATTTGGCCAGTGTATCTGGTATAGGTCAATGTAGTCTGTTTCTAAACGACGTAAACTACCTTCTGCAGCTTTTAAAACATCGTTATAACGGAGGTGTCTCCCTGACACCTTTGTTGCTAAAAACACCTTATCTCGTATTCCTTTAATCGCTTGACCCACTATTTCTTCTGTTCCATATCCTTCTGCTGTGTCTATTAGAAAGGCCCCACTCTCTATTCCCTTCCTGAGTGGTTCTATTCCCCCTTTGTAGTTCCATGTACCAAGACCTATCTCCGGCACCATTGTGTTTGTATTGTTTAACTGCTTAAGCTGCATCTTGTGGTACTCCTTTTAAAAAAGAATAAGTAAAAACTAACGTAAAGTTATTGAAATATCAAAAAACTTTACAGTAGAAGCTTCTTTAGGAACGTTATATTATAAAAAAAGAGGGGATACTGTTTGTAGGGACGTATACATGGCAGAAGCCTTTATCGGGACATCTGGTTGGGTTTATAGAGATTGGATTGGGATTTTCTATCCACGTGAGCTTCCTTCCAGAGAAAGGCTCAGGTATTTTTCCCTGCATTTTAGAACTACTGAGGTTAACTACTCCTTTTATCATCTTCCCAGAGCTGAGACGTACAATGATTGGTATAATCAGACAGATAAAGACTTTGTGTTTTCGGTAAAGGCAAGCAGGTTCATAACCCATGTAAGCAAACTGAAAGACGTTGAGGATGCTTGGGAGAGGTTTTTCCAAGGTGCTTTGAACTTAAAAAATAAGCTCGGACCTATTTTGTTTCAATTTCCTCCAACCTTTAGAGCAGATGCTGAGCATGTAAAAAGGTTAGAAGGGTTCTTAGAAATTATAAATTTAAGGAAACACAGGTTTTCTTTTGAATTTCGTCATGTTAGTTGGTGTGATCCGGGAATCTATAAACTTCTTAAGAGGTACGGAAATGCCTGGGTTATCTCAGATTCCTCTAAATACCCTAAGGCTGAGGTTGTTACAGCGGATTTCGTGTATGTAAGAATGCATGGTCCTGAGTCGCTTTTCAGCTCAAAGTATACTTATGATGCTCTAGCGAGTCTTGCAGGTAAGATAAGAAACTGGTTAAAAGAAGGTTTGGATATTTACATTTACTTTAATAACGATTTTCACGGTTACGCTCTGGAAAACGCTAAGGAGTTGCTAAAGCTCCTTGGTAGAAAGAGGTAGAAGGTTACCTTATTTACCGATCTCCAAAATACTGCACTCAAGTAAAATTGGATTAGCTATGTATTTGCTTTGCCCTCCTATAGAGTGAAGGGGAATAATTTGGATTTCTTTTAGAATTCCTTTAACGGTTATTGTCTCTCCTCCCTTTAATCTGGATATTGTCTCTAGGTTTGCCTTAAGCTCTGGAGAGGTTATTTCTCTGCAATGGAGTTTTCCGTTTACATGTTGACAAACTTCTCCGGGTACCTTAACTGGACAGGATACATAACAACCCGGATGTGTTTTATCTTCTTTTATGGGTGTAAGTACAATATCAACTACTTGGTTAATCCTGTTTCCAAGAAAGGCTCTCCTTTTATCCCCTATTGAGGAGACCTGTCCATAAACCCTAACTTCCTTTCCTTTAAGTTTTTCTGTTGATGGTACAAGGCAAAGCTCCTTAACCGAAAGTTTTCGTTGCTCTTTAGTATTATCCGCATAGCTTAGGTTTGGTTCTAATAACGTAAATGTAGCTATTAAAATCAGTGCAAATATAGACATATCTTAAATATAACATTCTTTCCTGTTCTCTTGAATCCGTTATATGGAGTGATTATTTTTGGGTTGAGGTAGATATAAAGAATAAATTTCAAGGTTAAGGAGGTGATTAGTTATGAGGGGAGAGTTAGCGGTATGGGATCCTTGGAAGGAGTTTGATAGTTTGCAGAGGAGGATAAACAGGATGTTTGAGGAGACTATGAGGGCTTTATCACCTGTTGTAGGTGGTGAGGAGCTTGAGAGGGGGGTTTGGAGTCCTGCTGTTGACATTTATGAGACTGGTGAGAGTTTTGTTATAAGGGCTGATTTACCAGGTGTTAGCAAGGATGATATTCACATTGAGGTTAAGGACAATGTGTTAACGCTTAGGGGTGAGAAGAAGTTTGAGGAGAAGGTATCAAGGGATAACTACATAAGGATTGAGCGTTCTTATGGTTCGTTTGTTCGTAGCTTCACCCTCCCACAGAATGTTGATCCTGATAGGATAAAGGCACACTACAAAGATGGTGTTCTTGAAGTAACTATACCAAAGAAAGAAGAAGCAAAACCAAAACAAATTAAAGTCGAAGCTAGTTAAACCCTTTCCCTCTACTCCCTTGGAAACAGGGGTAGAGGGATTTTTTCTATAAATGGGTTTGTGTATCAGGGTGGAGACGTGTTATCATGTTAGCTAAATCTGTTATAGAAAACCACAGACAGAATGGAAGAAAACCTCAAAAACATTCCTTTAATACAGTACCTGGGTATTTGTATTATTGATGAAAATGAAACCGACACCGAACATATATTAAAGTGGGGTTTCTGTAAAGAGGATACGGCTAAATTTGGTAAGCCATTCTGGGATATAATAAGACAGGTAAGCTGTGAAGAGTTAAAAAAGGCAAGATATTTTTGCGAAATAGAAAAAAAAGTATCCTCCTTCGTTAAATTTTTCGAAGAAAATCTAGGTATAAAACATAACTCTTTGCTTCTTTACTGGGCAAAGAGGGTTTTAAGCGGACAGAGCTTTAGCATACATGCTCCTCCAGGTTTTGGTAAAACTACCTTTGGTGTGTCTATATCTCACTTTATAGATGGTAAGGTTTACTACATCGTTCCAACAAAGGTTCTCTGTAGGGAGATAGGGGATAAGATTAGAGGCTTTAAATCGGGCAAAAGGGTTCTTGTTGTTGATGATAAGGTAGATAAAAGTGAGATAAGTAGGTTTGAGTATGATATACTCGTTTCAACATCTAATTTCCTCCACAAAAACTTTGATGTGATTCCAAAGAATTTCAACCTGGTTTTTATTGATGATGCAGATTCCCTTGTAAGACAACCAAAGAACATAGATAAAGTACTTAAGCTTATAGGATTTAGCGATGAAGATATAGCGTTTGCTTTAAGTAAGCACGCACAGAAAGATAGGGGTTTACTGGATAAGATAAAGAGAAAGAAAAGAGGACAGGTGGTTGTTGCCTCTGCAACGCTTTCTCCAAAAACCAAAAGGATCTACCTCTTCAGGGAACTACTTGACTTCGAGATTGCTCAATCCTCTACCACTTTTTTGAGAAATGTGGTGGACAGTTATAAGGATGTATCTAAAGGAGATAAAGAGCATCTACTGAGAGAAGCACTTTATTTCATTAAAAACCTGGGTAAGGGTGCGTTCGTGTTTCTAAGCAGTGATTTTTCAAAAGACGAGCTTAAAGAGTTTGTTTCGTATTTATGCGAAAATGGGATACGTGCTATCTCATACGAGCAATTTACCAGAAGAAATAGGGATAGATTTATAGAAGGTGAGATAGAAGCTGTAGTTGGATTCTCCAATATAAGAAACCCTCTAACCCGTGGTATAGACCTTCCTCAAGCGGTAAGGTATGCCCTTTTTGTGGGTGTGCCAAAGTATAAGGTTCCCTTAAAAACTTCTTACTCTCCTAAGAGACTTTTTCTTTTGCTTTTCCTTCTCGGTGAGTTTATTCACAACCGTGGAGCAAGAGTGCACGATTATCTCGCTTTCTTAAGGAGATTAAGGTTTGTAACAGAGGAGATGGTTCTTAGGGATGAGAAGTTAAAGAATAGAGTTGAGCCTATAAAAAGAGAGCTTGATGTTTTATTGCAGGATAAGGCAATTCTAGATGCTATCAGGGAAAAAACTAATTTGGATCTGAAAGAAGAAGATGACCCGGAGGTGCCAGGACAGAAAAGGCTAGTACTTTTGATTTCCGATCCAAGGGGATACCTACAAGCCTCCGGGAGGACCTCAAGGTTGTTTTCACGGGGTTTAACAAAGGGTTTTTCCCTTATCCTTGTGGATAACGAGAAGGTGCTTAAGCACCTTAAAGAAAAACTGGCGGTTATGGGATATCGAATAGAATTTGAAGACGTAAGAAAGCTGAACCTTAAAGAGGTCTTTCAAAAGATAGATGAGGATAGGAAAATAGTTTCAGAACTGGTGAGGGAAAGGAACATAGGTTTTCTTGATCTCGTGAGAGCTGCACTCATCATAGTTGAATCTCCAACCAAGTCAAGAACAATTGCATCGTTTTTTGGAAAACCGGCTCGCAGACTTATAGAAGGGTTTCCGGTATATGAAGTAAGCCTTGGTAACTACATTATAAATGTAATCGCAACGGTTGGTCATATAGCTGATCTCGTAAAATCTGGTGACTATTACGGGGTTATAAGGAAAGACGGTTACTTTGTGCCAAGGTTTCAGCCTCTAAGGGTATGTGGAGGTTGTGGAAGGGATCTGGAATATGAGGAGAAAGTATGTTCCGTCTGCAATAGCGATCAAATAAGAGATAAAGGTCTTTTAATATCTGCTCTAAGAAGACTTGCCAATGAGGTTCAAGAGGTATATCTCTGCACAGATCCTGACTCGGAGGGTGAAAAGATATCCTTTGATTTATTCTGTTACCTTAAGCCGTCAAATCAGAGTATTAAAAGGATAGAGCTACATGAGATAACAAGGGAGGAATTCCTTAGGCAGTTTCAACTTCCAAGGGAGCTCAGTAGTGGGCTTGTTCGTGCCCAGTTGCTCAGAAGGGTTTCTGATCGCTGGATAGGGTTTTCACTTAGTGAGGATCTCCAGAGAAAGTTTAGAAATACCAACCTCTCTGCAGGCAGAGTCCAAACACCTGTTCTGGGATGGATTATTGAAAGAGAAGAGGAAAGAAAAAAGAAGGTTTTTAGGATAAGGATGGGTTTTAACTCAGGGGAAGAATCGTTTGTCGTTGAGGATAGAAACCTGGTTGAAGAACTTAAAAAGCTATTTGAGGATGAAAGACTAAAGGTAGAGGTTAGCCTGTTAGGGGAAAAGCAAGATAGTGTGGCTCCTCCACCTCCCTATATAACCAGTGATCTTTTGCGGGATGCAAATATCTTTCTTAAACTCGATTCCACTCAGGCTATGGAACTGACACAGGAACTTTTTGAACGTGGTTTTATAACATACCACAGAACTGATTCAAGGTACGTTTCCGATGCGGGAAGAGGTGTTGCTCGTGAGTACTTATTTAAAAAAGGTATGGGTGAGTTCTTCTATGCTAGAAGCTGGGGTGAAAAGGGAACTCATGAATGCATAAGGCCAACAAGACCTCTGGATCAAAATGAGCTTCTTGAACATAGCTATCTGTTGGATGAGAAACCGCTTTCAAGAAAACACCTTGCCCTTTACAACCTCATCTTTAAAAGGTTTGTTGCTTCGCAGATGAAACCTGCTTTCGTAAGAAAAGCTGAATACAAGGTAGGTGTTTCAGGTCTTAACATGTGGGGTCATAAAGAGATAGTGTCTGAGATTATAGACAGAGGTTATCTTGTGGTGCTTCCAAACCTGCAGGAAAAAAGAATCACCCCGGGTACTTTTAAGGTCCTTTCACTTCTTGTAAGGAGGGTTTCAAAGGAACAGCCTTTTACTGAGGGTTCCCTTATAGAGGAGATGAAAAAAAGAGGGCTTGGCAGACCATCGACGTACGCTTTGATTCTAAGGACGTTAAAAGAACGTGGATATGTTGTATCGAAGAATGGACTTTTGTTCCCAACCCATAAAGGGTTTACGGTGTATCAGTACTTAAGCAGATTGCACAGGGATCTTGTTTCGGAAGACTTTACCAGGGTTCTTGAAGAGCAGATGGATATGATTGAAGAGGGAAAAGCTGATTATCAGATGATTTTAAAAGAGCTTTTTGAGCGTATATTTCTTAAAAGGGCTGCGTTTTAAGCCCTGGAGTTTTTGAACCTTTTTTATGCTGTGTTAGATTTATAACATGATTAAGGTAATATGGCAGGGAAAGGAAAATCTTATAGATAAAGAGAGGGTAAAGATAGAAGACCTCCTTAAGGAGTTTGGAATATTTCCAGAGGCTGTCATAGTGGCCAAGAACGGAGAGGTCGTAACGGAAGACGAAGTTGCGGAAACTGGGGATGAGATCCATATAATCAGAGCAATCTCAGGAGGTTGATTTATGAAATGCAGGAAGTGTGGGGGGAAAGCTGTGGTTAATCTGAGGGAGCATAGACTCTCCCTCTGTAAGGGGTGTTATATACCGTGGTTTGTTGATTACACCGAAAAAACAATAAAGAAGTTCAGAATGATTGACAGAGGCGATCGCGTACTTGTAGCTGTCTCTGGAGGGAAAGATAGTCTTGCCCTTTGGGATGTGCTTAATGAGCTTGGTTACGAGACCTTTGGTCTGTATATACATCTTGGCATAGATTATGACGGTTACTCTGATGTTTCCCTTCAGAAATCAAAGCAATTTGCTGAGAGGATAGGTAGGGAATTGGTTATTGTGGATGTGGAAAAAGAAGTAGGGGCTGGTATCCCTGAGTTAAGAGGAATAACAAGACGACCTGTCTGTTCCGTTTGTGGTATGACAAAGAGGTATTACATGAACAGGATTGCAATGGAGCTTGGAGCAAGTGTGCTTGCTACTGGCCATAATCTGGATGACGAGGTATCGCAACTTCTGGGAAATGTCCTTAACTGGAATATGGATTACCTAATTCAACAAAGCCCTGTGCTTCCTGCAAAAGAGGAGGGACTAAAAAAGAAGGTAAAACCTTTTTGCTACTTTACCGAGAAGCAAACCCTTCTCTATACTCTGCTAAGAAACATAGACTATGTTGAGATGGAGTGTCCCTTTTCGGTTGGAGCCACATCTATATTTAACAAGGATATACTCAATCAGCTTGAACACCGCTCTCCGGGTATAAAAAGAAGGTTCTATGATGGTTTTCTAAACAACAAGCATCTTTTCCTTAAGGACGTTGTAAATGCAATTAGTTTGAAGAACTGTTCTAATTGCGGTATGCCCACTGTAAACGAGGTTTGTTCTTTCTGTAAGACCAGAGAAAGGGTTAGATCCGTTGTTCAGTAGGTCAGATCTCTTATCTCATAGTAGATATAGAGTTTTGAGGGAATTGTCTTGTGGGTAAAAAAAGTCTTTTCTCCTTGCTTCTTAGACACAAGTACTCGATTTTAGCTGGCCTTATTACCCTTTCAATTGTGGACTTTGCCCAGCTCTCTATACCGCTTATTATAGAGCGAGCTGTAGATTCCCTGACTTTAAAGGATGGTGGGCTTAGAGCACTTACCAAATACGCTCTCTACATCCTAGGTTTAGCCATTGTCATGTCTGTGTTTCGTTTTTTCTGGAGGTACTTTATACTTGGTGCTTCTAGAAAGATAGAGTTTAACCTTAGAAACGAGTTTTTCTCTCATCTCCAGAGCCTTCCCCTTGAGTTCTTCTCCAGCAGAAAAACGGGGGACCTTATGGCTCACACTGTAAACGATATAGAGGCTATAAGGATGGCCTGTGGAATAGGGGTTGTAGTTGCATATGATGGTGTTTTACTGCTTGTTTTTATTCTTGCTGCTATTTCTCATATATCTCCAAAACTAACCTTATATGCTGTTGTTCCTTTCTCTGTGCTGGCTGCTGTAGTTTTTGTTTTTGGAAGGATAATAGAAGAGCGTTTTGAGAAGGTTCAATCCTCTTTCTCAGGGCTTACCGAAAAGGCTAGAGAGGTTGTAGCTGGAATCAAGTTGATAAAAGCCTTTGTAAAGGAGAGGGAAGAGTTTAATGAGTTTGAAAGTGCTAGTAGAAGATATCTTGACTCTAATCTTCATCTTATAAAGCTATGGGGAGTTTACCAACCCCTTATAACCTTAATCGCTGGGCTTTCAATTGGAATCTTTCTCTGGGTAGGGGGTAGAAGCACCATTACAGGACATATAACCCTTGGGGAGTTTACTGCCATATCAGTTTACCTTGGTATGCTTACCTGGCCTATGGTTGCTATGGGATGGGCGGTTGATGTGATAAGAAGGGGTAGGGCATCTATTAAAAGGGTAAATGAGATATTCTCTGTGGAAGCAGAGGTTAAGGAGTCTAGGGGTTCTACTGAACTTGATATAAGGGGCTCGGTAGAGTTTAAAAATCTCAGGTTTTCCTATCCTGATGGGAAAGAGGCCTTAACTGATATAACCCTGTCTATTCCTGAGGGCTCTACACTTGGGATTACCGGAGAAACCGCTTCTGGGAAAAGCACACTTGTTAAACTCCTTCTAAGGATTCTAGAGCCATGCGAGAACCAGATCTTTTTAGATGGTATTGATGTAAAGAAGCTGAGCAGGGAAACCCTTAGGAGGTCTGTGGTTCTTGTTCCACAGGAGACATTTATTTTTAGTGGAACAGTTAGAGACAATATATCGTTTATGAACCCCAGTGTTTCCGATGAAGAGATTATAGAAACGGCTAAACTTGCCTGTATCTACGATGAGATATTGGCTTTTCCGGAAGGATTTGAAACAAGGATAGGTGAGAGAGGGCTTAGCCTTTCAGGGGGACAGAGACAGAGGATAGCAATTGCAAGAGCACTTTTACTGAAACCCAATGTGCTTGTTATTGATGATGTTTTTTCCTCTCTTGATTCTCATACCGAAAGCAAAGTCCTTTCGAATCTGCTTAGGGTTATGAGAGGTAAAACACTTATAGTTGTGTCAAGCAGGGTTACGTCTTTAAGGTTTTTCGATAGGATTGCGGTTTTAAAGGGCGGAAGACTAGTTGAATTTGGCACCCACAGCGACCTCATAAAAAAAGGAGGACTTTATGCCAGGTTGTGCAGGGTACAGATGCTATACGATGAAATTGATTCAATAGAAACTTATAAAAACAACGTAAAAGGCTAAACTCTTTTATAGAAATGGGATTTATAAGAAGGAGTTACGATACCAGGATTATAGGATGGCTTTTTGGTTTTACCAGACCGTATAGGGTGCTTCTAGCCATTTCTCTTGTTTTTATGTTAACTACATCCGTACTTGAGCTTCTTGTTCCCTATATAACGAAAGTTGCTGTGGATAACTACATATTTCCTTCTTGGGGGAAGGTGGAGTTTGATGCTGGTGAGAACAGATTTAAGAAGTTGTTTAAAAGAAGATATCTTCAAGATAGCATACCTCTTGGGGGTGAATCGTATCTTGTAAACCTCTCAAAAGTTAGAAAAGAGGATAGAATCGAATTTGAAAAATTCGGCATAGTATCGCGGGAAAGATACATTGTAATCGATACTTCAGGGCTTGAGGAAAACAGATTGGCCGGTATCTATGGGATTGTAAAAAAACATCCCGGTGTGTTTCAAGTAAGGGGAAACTATATCATTGCAGGTCACTCTTCAGTTGCAGGGATTGACCACTATGAGCTTGGGGTTCTAAGAGGCGGTGAGATACAGAAGTTAAACAGGCTGGTTTTCTTTCTGGTCATTATTCTTTTTCTGGTCTTTCTCTTGAGTTCTCTTTATACATATATACTCAATTATACCGGTCAGAAGATAATGCATGGGATGAGGCTTGCTGTGTTTTCTCATGTTCTTTCTCTTCCGCAAAGTTTCTTTGATAAAAATCCGGTTGGCAGACTTACTACACGTATTACAAATGATGTAAATGCCATAAACGAGATGTATACATCCGTTCTGGTGCAGTTTTTTAAGGATGTAATTCTAATCTGTGGTGTTCTATTTGTTATGTTCAGAATGAACAGGGAGCTTACCTTCTTGATAATGCTGCTTACTGTTTTACTGGGTATTGTTGCTGCCCTTTTTAGAGTGAGGTTAAAAAGGGTTTACAGGGAGGTTAGAAGATCCATTGCAAAGTTAAACTCCTTTGTGCAGGAAAGTATAGGGGGAATAGCAGTTATAAAACTCTACCAGCGGGAGAGGGAAAATCTTGAGAGGTTTAAAGTAGTAAACAGTGAAAACCTTAGGGCAAATATGGAACAGCTTTTCACGTTTGCTACTTTTAGGCCAATTATTGAGTTTATAAGCATACTTGCAGTTGCTCTTATCCTCTGGTACGGAGGGCTTAGGATACTCAATCTAGACCTTACCCTGGGAGCATTGATTGCCTACCTAGCCTATATAAGGATGCTTTTTAGCCCGATAGTGGAGCTTGCTGAAAAGTACAATATCTTCCAGTCAGCGGCAGCAGCTTCTGAAAACCTTTATGAGCTTACAAGGGAAAAACCAGAGAGAAGAGCAGAGGGCAGGAGGTTGGATAAGGTGCGTGGTAGAATCGAATTTAAAAACGTCTGGTTCTCATATGATGGGGATGAGTGGATTTTAAGGGATGTATCTTTTACCGTAGAACCCGGACAAACACTTGCACTGGTTGGTCTTACGGGTTCTGGAAAAACAACAATAGTTAATCTCATACTCAAGTTTTATGAGGCTCAGAGGGGTGAGATACTTTTTGACGGTGTAAACATAAAAGAGCTTGACCCGGATTTCATACGTTCGCATGTATCCACGGTGTTTCAGGATTTATTTCTCTTCGAGGCAAAGGATAGGGATGATTTTTCAGATAAGGAGCCTGTATTTGAGATGCTTTCTAAGAACAACGGCAGTTTCCTTTCTTCGGGTGAGAGACAGTTGCTTTACATAAGAAATGCACTCTTAAAGAATTCAAGGGTTTTAATTCTGGATGAGGCTACTTCAAGTATGGATACATGGACAGAATCCAAGATAAACGAGCTTCTTAAAAGAAATGCGGGTAAGAGAACCACCATACTTATTGCCCACAGACTTTCCAACGTTATTCAGGCTGATAAGATTGTGGTTATACACAGGGGGAAGATACATGAGGTTGGAACACATAAAGAGCTTTTAATGAAGAGAGGAATTTACTATAATCTCTATAGGCTCCAGAGTGGGATTTATAGCTTCTCGCATTAGGGGAATAATGAATAAGAGGTCTTTGTTTGTTATAGTTTTGTTTGTTCTCTCCTGTATGCGTGATGCACATGATGCACCACGGAAGGAGTTTTTTAGACCCTCGGTGGAAGAGGTAAATGTTGAGGTCTGGGTTGAGAATTTAGAGATACCTTGGTCTCTTGTCTTCTTATCTAGAGACAGAGCTTTGGTAAGTGAAAGACCCGGAAGAATAAGGCTTATAGAGAATGGCAGATTAAGAAAAGAACCATATGCTGTCATAAATGTTTCGCATATCGGGGAAGGTGGTTTGATGGGTATTGCACTGCATCCCGAGTTCCCGGCCAAGCCTTATCTGTATGCAATGCATACCTATAGAAAAGGGGGTAAGCTCTATAACAGGGTTATCAGGCTGAGGGCTCTAGAGGATAAGGCGGTTATGGATAAAATCATTGTAGATGATATACCTGGGGGAAGATTTCACAACGGTGGAAGAATAGCTTTTGGACCCGATGGTATGCTATATATTACAACCGGGGAGATATTCCAAGCAGAGCTTGCTCAAGACCTTTCCTCTCTTGGGGGTAAGATCCTTAGGGTAAAACCAGATGGTAGCATACCCGGGGATAATCCTTTCCCGGGTTCCCCAATTTACTCTTATGGTCATAGAAACCCGCAGGGAATTGCTTGGCATCCTGTAACCGGAGACCTTTTTGAATCAGAGCACGGCCCTTCTGGGGAGTTTGCAGCCTCTGCTAACGACGAGATAAACGTAATAGTAAAGGGGGGAAACTACGGTTGGCCTAGAGTCATAGGTATAGGAGGCAAGAAGGAGTACATAGACCCGATAGTTCTCTGGAAGGAGCATGCAACACCACCTTCTGGTATAACCTTTTACAGGGGAGACCTTTTTGTTGCTACGCTAAGAAGCCAGGCTTTAATAAGAATCAAGTTAAGCGTTCTAGATGGTGGCTACAGGGTTGAAAGGATAGAGAGGTGGTTTGCAAAGAACTATCAGGAGGGGGTTTTTGGGAGGATAAGAGATGTAGTGGCTGGACCTGATGGTTTTCTTTACTTTCTTACAAACAACAGAGACGGCAGGGGTTTCCCAAGGCCCGGGGATGACAAAATCTACCGGATTGTCCCAAAAGATTTATAAACTCCGGAAGTTATGATTGCAATTTTACTATGTGCAGGATTTGCTACCCGTATGTATCCTCTTACCAGGGATTTTCCAAAGCCCCTGCTTAAGGTTGCTGGTCGTCCTGTACTTGACTACCTTATGGAACAACTACTTGAGTGCCCATACCTTGAGGGTGTCTATGTTGTTACAAATGCACGATTCTTTAACCACTTTTGCCTCTGGAAAGAAGGCTGGGATTTGCATACGGGAAGAAGAGGTATAGAGATGAAGGTTTATAATAACGGGGTTAAATACGACCACAGTCGCCTTGGTGCGCTAAGGGATTTAGCGTTTGTTCTGGATCAATTTGCTTCTTTAGAACGTGCCGTTGTTGCTGCTGGGGATAATATCTTTTGCTTCCCACTAAGTCCTATCTGGCAGAGGTTTATTTTTGGTAACGTAAACTATGTGATAGCACTGTTTGAAACAGATAAGGACAGATTAAGGCGTACAGGTATAGTTGAGCTTGGGCCTGATGATAGGGTTATCAGGTTTTACGAAAAACCCAACGAACCACTGTCTTTCTGGATATCCCCTGCGATATACTTTCTTCAAAGATCTGCGCTAATGCGGGTTAAAGAGTACCTTTCTTTTTCCAGTATGCATGATGCCCCTGGCTATTTTCTCGAGTACCTGGTTAACAAAGAACCCGTTTATGCAGTCAGGGTAAAGGGTAGGGTACTTGATATTGGGTCTATTGATTCCTACAGGAATGCAGATAGGATGCTTAGCGTAGAGCCATTTAGGCTATCTGAGTAGTTGCCTTGTTTAGATCCCGATTCTTTTTAGAACTACAGTATTGACTTAACGGATCGCCCGGACTTAATTTTAGGTTCAATGGAAAGGACTCTGTTTGCAAAAGGGAGTAGGGGTGAGGTTATAAAGAGAATACAGATAAAGCTAAAGGAGTGTGGGTTTGATCCAGGAGGTATTGACGGGGTATTTGGGAGATACACGCAAAGGGCAGTTTTTTCTTTCCAGCGCATCATGGGACTTAGCCCTACGGGGGAGGTGGATGTTTCTACATGGGATAAGCTTATAGGGGAGAAGATTCCCTCACTTCAGGAAAGGCTACTTCAGTTAATTTCAGAATTTGAAGGTCATGGTTTTACGCTGGGTAGGGGTAATTGGGATGGGGCAGGATTAACCTGGGGTATTTTGGGGTTTACACTTAAATACGGCAAGATAGGAAAGATTATTCTAGAGGCATATAAACGGAATCCGGAAACTCTAAGATACGCGTTTGGAAGGAATACCGAGTTTTTAATAGATATTGTTAAAGCCCCTCTGGAAGTACAGCTTGCATGGGCTGATTCGATAAGCGTTGGTAGAAACAAACTCAGGTTATCACAGCCGTGGCACTCTGCTTTTGAGCGTTTTGGCGAACTGGAAGAAATCCAGAGGTTACAAAAAGAGGTGGTTGAAAAGGACTATTTCCTTCCTGCTTTGGAGACTGCAAGGGAGTACGGTTTAAAAAGCGAGCTAGGAATTGCACTTTCTTTTGACATTCAAGTACAGAACGGAGGTATAAAGAAAAACACTCGTAAAGAGATTATGAAAAGTACCACAGAAGTTCCCCTTGGTAGTGAGCAAGAATTAAGGATTATTATAGCTCATGCGGTTGCAGACAGTGCAAAACCTGAGTTTCAAGATGATGTACGTTTACGCAAGCTTACTCTGGCTACGGGATGCGGAAAGGTGCACGGAAAGCTTTATGTTCTTCGAAACTGGGGATTAGATGAATCTCTATACTTGTCCTTTCTGTAAACCTGTGTATAATCTTTTTTTTGATGGACGGGGCGTAGCGCAGGTGGGAGCGCGCGGCGCTTGGGACGCCGAGGTCGGAGGTTCAAATCCTCTCGCCCCGACCATTAATTTATGCGCCCATAGCTCAGCTGGACAGAGCAACGGCCTTCTAAGCCGTGGGTCGGGGGTTCGAATCCCTCTGGGCGCGTATTTACTGTGATGGTGGGTGTAGCTCAGCCTGGTTAGAGCACTGGGTTGTGGCCCCAGAGGTCGCCGGTTCAAGTCCGGTCACCCACCCTTTATAAATAAACCATTTCTTGATAGTATTGTTATTTCGATTTTACTTAAAAGCTCGGAATTTTAATTCTACTTAGGTTCGTCAAAACTTGCTATCTTGTTGTAAACCCATCCAAACACTGCTCCTCCTATTAACCCATCAAAGAACGCCCATACCAACCCTATGAAACTTCCCGTGGGTGAGATTGTATAACCACGGTAAATCCTTCCTAACAAGGTAGGTTCTCCAGTAGCCCCATCAAAGGCTATGATCCACCAGGTAAGGCAAAACAACCCTACTCCCCAGATAAGGCCACAGGTTAAAGAAAATGCTTTAATGTTTAACTTCACATTTTTGCTCCCTCTTCTGTTTCAATTCCCTACGGGAATTAGAGGTTTTTCTACAGCCAAATCCCTTAATCCCCATTTCAGGATGCTTTTCAGTTTCAATTCCCTACGGGAATTAGAGGTTTTTCTACGGGGATGGTCTCTAAAATGAAACTCTGTGTAAATGTGACTGACAGTTTCAATTCCCTACGGGAATTAGAGGTTTTTCTACTTTGAGAAAAACAACAAGACAAAAAGAGGTTCTTAGAGTTTCAATTCCCTACGGGAATTAGAGGTTTTTCTACTTGTTAGTATGTTTTTGGTTTTTCTTTGCTGATTGCCTAACCCTTGTTTCAATTCCCTACGGGAATTAGAGGTTTTTCTACATTAGTAGACCAGTGTGGATGGGTTGGAGTGTTCCATTGTTTCAATTCCCTACGGGAATTAGAGGTTTTTCTACAAGAGCTATGTCTCTTACTATATATACTATGATATTTGAGGTTTCAATTCCCTACGGGAATTAGAGGTTTTTCTACATGCTGAGTATGAATTCAATAGGCTGATAGAAGTTTTCGAGCGTGTTTCAATTCCCTACGGGAATTAGAGGTTTTTCTACTTCGCAGGTTCTGCAGAGCCACTGTCCATCGTAAGTATTGTTTCAATTCCCTACGGGAATTAGAGGTTTTTCTACTTTATTGAAAAGCCAAGATTAAAAGTTGAGAAGTAATCAGTTGTTTCAATTCCCTACGGGAATTAGAGGTTTTTCTACTCGAGAGCTATGGTTGTTGGCAAGGGACTTAGATATGTGTTTCAATTCCCTACGGGAATTAGAGGTTTTTCTACTAAAGAGAGCTCCTTCAAGGGAGACAATAAAGAGTCTTTCAGTTTCAATTCCCTACGGGAATTAGAGGTTTTTCTACGATAGACCGATAATCCTGAGGGATGGCAAAATAATAATTCTTGTTTCAATTCCCTACGGGAATTAGAGGTTTTTCTACAGTACCCTTATTTTCTCTAATGATTTAAATGAGTTACAATGCAGTTTTCGAGCACCTCAAGTTATCAACAACTTATCCACAGGACAATTTTTGTCACTGTTACGTAACCCATTTAAATCACTTGATTTTCTAAATTCGAGCAACCCCCCACTTTTTTGCATTCCCTCGATGCTCGATGAAAATAATTATCATTATTACCTGGTAAATATTAAAAACTAAATTGTCAAAGAACTAATTAAAACCTTTAACCCCATTCTAGTAAATCTTAAAATCTGTGTCAATACCTTTATAAAAAATGTTTGATTGCTCTTGTTATTGCCTGTAAATCTGAGATTTCCTTATTAAGTTAAGAGCTGTTTTGCCCTATTAACAGGATTAATTTATAATTTCTCGATAAGCAAACTAAAAACTTGCTTTTAAATCCTGTATGAATATGAATATATATAAAAAGGTAATACTGCCAATTCTTGACAAACTGGATTCGGAAAGTCTCCACAGCCTGGTTCTTGAGTTCTTCCACTTGGCTGAGTTTTCTTCCGCTACACTCTGGCTTCTTAAGCAGTTTGCATATAAACGCAAAAGGTTTACTGATAGGAGATTACGGGTGATTCTGGGTGGTGTCGAGTTTGATAATCCCCTTATTGTTGGAGCTGGTTGGGATAAATTCGGGCGTGCGGTAAAAAGCCTCTGGCAGTTGGGCTTCGCAGGTGTAGAGGTGGGAACTGTTGTTGCAAATCCACAACCCGGTAACCCAAAACCTAGGCAATTTGTACTCTCCTCGGGGGTTATTCTTAACTGGTTAGGTTTTAATAGCCCGGGTATGGAAGCTGTTGCCAGGAACCTGGAGAGATATAGAGGAAGTGGGATACCTATAGGTATAAGTGTGGGAAAAAACAGGGATGTTGAGGCAAAAGACGCACCTTTAGCTTATGCTACTGTGGTTAGAAGGTTATATGACTTTGCCTCCTATTTCGCTATAAACGTTAGTTCTCCAAACACTCCCGGGCTTAGGGGATTACAGGATAAAAAGCCTCTTGGTGAGATTCTTCATATGGTAAATAAGACAATGAATGAAGCAGGAGGCAGAAAACCTGTTTTTGTGAAGATCTCTCCTGATCTGAGTTTTGGTGCGGTTGAAGATGTAATAGAGGTAGCTATCGATAATGGTTTAACGGGTATTATAGCAACTAATACCACAGAAAACCCCTATATCAAGGCAAAGTATGGAGACAGGTGGAGGAATGTTCAGGGAGGATTAAGTGGAGATGATGAGGATTTCAGAAGGATGGCTACAGAGAAGATAGCCTATATATATAGAAGAGCTGGTTCTCTATTAAAAATTATAGGGGTTGGAGGGATAAAGGACGCAGAAACTGCCCTAGAGAAGATAAAAGCTGGAGCAAGTGCTCTTCAGGTGGTTACCGCAATTAGAAGCGAGGGGCTAACCGTTGCAGGGAAAATAAACTCAGGGATTTTGGAATATATGGAAAGAGAAGGCATAGATAGTATAGAGGAGATTGTCGGGGTTGATTCTGGTAAGTATGGCCAGAAAGAACACTATGTTCTATAGTGTGCATTGAGTTTGAGATAGTCCATAGTAATATCGCTTGCAATCACAAAGAAACTCCCCTTTCCCATTTTAAGGTCAAGTGTAATTGAGAATCTTGGTTGTTTAAGAACGTGGTTTACTTCCTTTTCGTCCATTACCTCTATACCGTTTCTCACAATCCTGTAGTTTTCAAAGTATAGGTCAACCTTTAGCGGATCAAATTTAACCCCAGAGCGCCCTGCAGCGGCAAGTACACGTCCCCAGTTTGCATCTTCTCCGTAAAAGGCGGTTTTGACAAGAAGGGAAGAGCCGAGGGTACGTGCTATTTTTTCTGCTTCTTTCTCGCTTTTTGCTCCCCTTACATTTATTCTTACAACCTTAGTAGCTCCTTCCCCATCCTTTACTATCATCTCGGCAATCTCTGTGGTAAGCTCCGTAAGAGCCTTCTCTAGTTTTTTATAGTTTGTATCTCCGTAGTGTATTTCTTTGTTTTCTAGAGATCCATTTGAAAGCATAATTACCGTGTCATTTGTTGATGTGTCTCCATCCACTATGATTCTGTTAAAGGAGTTATTAACCGCATTCTTTAGTGCTTTTTTTTGAGCCTTTATATCTATGTTTAGGTCTGTAAGAATAAAACACAACATGGTTGCCATCTGAGGAGCGATCATACCTGCTCCTTTCCCTATGGCCAGGATGGTTCCGTTTCTACTACCTGCTTTTACATTTGTATACGCATATTTTGGAAACTGGTCTGTGGTCATTATTGCATCTGCTGTGTCTTTAAAGCCGTCTTCACTTAGGCTTGACACCAGCTTGGGTATGGCTTTTCTTATTTTTTCTACAGGTAGCGGAACACCTATTAGGCCGGTTGATGAAGGAATTACCAGGGATTCTTTTATCCCCAGTTCACGGGCTACAAGTTGGGTTATATACTTTGCATCTCTTATCCCTCTTTTACCAGTGCATGCGTTTGCATTTCCGCTGTTTACAACGATTGCCTGACATAGTCCACTTTTTACCCTTTCCATACCTACCAGAACAGGTGCTGCCTTTACAACATTGGTTGTAAATAACCCAGCTGCACTTGCAGGTGTTTTTGAGAAGATAAGGGCTAGGTCTTTTTTCTCGTTTTTCTTGATACCTGAGGCTATTGCGCTTGCAAGAAAACCTGGAACTCTTGTCATATCTTTAACTCCTCTATAAACCTGTAAGATTTAATTTTTTTCCCGGTATGGTACTCGGTAAATTTACTCAGGGTTCTTATGTTATTGAGCGTTGCTTCTTGATTTCTATCTGCTAAACCTTCATTTATTACAAACTCCCTCAGTAAGGGATCCGTTTTCTGTTCGTCAGGTGCACAATTTATACAGATAACTCCCCCTTTCTGTATGTGAAAAAAGGCTTTTCCTTTAGTTTCTCTATTACATTTCAAGCAGGTATAAAGGCCAGGTTTGTATCCGGCAAATGAGAGGGCCTTTATCTGGAATTCTAGAGCAAGTAAAACCGGATCTGTACCTGAATTCATCAAGAAGAGGGTTTCAAGCAGCAGGTAGAATATGTCTTTAGCTGGTTCTTCATCCGGGATAAGTATATCGGTGTTTTCTAATACAAAGCTAGCCCACATAAAAAGGTTTATATCCTCCATTATATGTGTAAATATCTGTACGGTCTCAGCATCTTCTACAAACTTTATGCCACTATATCCTTCTCTGAATCTTATCCTTAGGTGTATAAATGGCTCCAGTCTCCCTCCAAATCGCTTCCTGCTCCTTTTTGCATTTTTTGCAATTCCCTGGATTTTTCCAAAGTCCACTGTGAGAAAAGAGACTATGTAATCAGCTTCACTGTATATATTTTTGCGGAGAACAAATGCCTCAGAGGTTTGCATGGATAATATAGTATCACTTAAAAAATGAGCATGGCAATAAAGAGATAAACTATGGAACCGAATATGTCGTTAAACATTGTAAGGAAGGGGCCAGAAGCTGCAGCGGGATCAAAGTTTAGTTTGTGTAAGACAATGGGTTCTACAACCCCTATAAATGAGGTAGCAATGGTTGCCGAGACCATTGCTACAAATATGGCAATTGATAACCTTATAACTGAGGGTTCATTCATGTTTATAAGAGTGGCTATTACAGCGGCTACCAGTCCACATATTATGCCAAGAATAAACCCCTCCTTTATCTCTGCAATGATTAGCTGCATAAATTGACTTGTTCTTATGGTTTGCATTCCAAGGCTTCTTACCACTATAGTTGTGGTTTGAAGCCCTACGTTTCCACCGGTTGCCATTATAGCGGGCATAAAGGCAGCAAGGATTACAACCTCCTCAAGGGTCTTTTTAAACGCGTGTACTATTACAAAAGCTATAAATAGCTCTCCAAGAAGGGTGAGTAAAAGCCATGGAGTACGTCGCTTTACCTTTGTTATGATTGGAGTGTAGATAGGATGCAAATACTCTTGCATTCCTGCAAACAGATACATATCCTCAGAAGCTTCCTCTGTTATAACATCTATTACGTCATCTGCTGTAATGCGTCCAAGAAGCCTTCCATCTTCACTGACAACGGGAAGTGAGACTATATCGTACTTCTTAAAGATATTGGCCACTTCCTCTTGGTCAACATTTGGTGTAACCGTAACGCTTACAGGCTCCATTATATCTCCTACCTTGGTCATCGGGTTTGCTAGAATCAGCTTCTTTAGAGATACTGTCCCAAGGAGCCTATCGTTCTCATCCGTTACGTATATCTCGTAGATGTCTTCTACCTCATCGGCTATGAGCCTTATCCAGTTAATCGCATCCCTTACGGTAGAGTCGTATGTAACCTGGACAAGCTCTGTTTGCATTATTCCCCCTGCCGTATCCTCTGGATACTTAAGCAGGGTTTCTACATCTTTAACTTCCTCCGGGGTAAGCTTGCCGAGTACGATTCTTGCTATATCTTCGGGTAGCTCCGAGATGAGGTCTGTTGCATCATCGGAATCCATCTCCTCTACGATCTTTGCAATTTTTTCGTGATCAAGTGCGGCAAGGATTTCCCTTCTCTGTTCCTTCTCCAGTTCCAGTATTAACTTGGAGATGGTTTCGGTATCCAGTGTGTTTAGAACCTTATTTCTCTCCTCAGGATGGAGAGACTGCAGTAGTGCGGCAATTTCTGATGGATGCACAGAGGATAAAACCCTCTTTACCTCTTCTATGTTGCCTTCTTCAATACGTTTTGTTATTTGTTCTGCAAGCTCTAGTGCAGCCATGGTACTCAGCTTTTATTTTGTGAAGATTGAAACTAAATATTGTAAAGAATAGGATTAAAAAGTAAAGGTAGATGATATTTTATGATAAGCACTTATCCATCTATAGTCAAATTAGGTAAAATCCTAACCCATGAAAAGGCTAAAGAGCTATGGAAGCTTTGTTAAAGTGGAACACACCCTGTTTTCCTTTCCCCTGATTTTAAGTGGGGCTTTTCTGGGTAAGTATGGAGCTCCAGAACCTAGATTATTGCTTCTTATACTGCTTGCGGCCTTTGGAGCAAGAACCGCTGCACTTGGACTTAACAGGATTATAGACAGGGAAATAGATAAGAAAAACCCAAGAACCATGGAAAGGGAGTTGCCTTCGGGCAAGCTGAGCTTATTTGAGGCGTATTTAGTAGTTATACTGGGTATTGTCGTTTATTCTTTATCTGCTTACCTTATCTGTGATCTGGTCTTTTATCTATCACCGATTCCCCTCCTTGTGTTTGTAGCTTACCCTTATATGAAGAGGTTTACCTCCCTCTGCCATTTTGGTGTTGGACTTGGGCTTTCCTTAGCCCCTTTTGGTGGTTGGCTTGCTGTAAGATGCTCTCTGGACGGTATTATCCCCCCCGTTTTGCTTTCCCTTTTTACGTTCTTCTGGGTTTCTGGTTTTGATATTATATATGCTACCCTGGATGAAGAGTTTGACAGAAAAAGTGGTATCTTCTCTCTTGTATCTAGATTTGGAAGAAAAAAAGCCCTTTTTATATCTGCTTTGCTTCATGTGTTTTCCTTTATATCACTCCTTGTGCTCTATCTGCTTCAGTTTAGATCCGTTTATCCGGTGTTTTTTTTGTTATTGGTAGGAGCACTTCTTTTGCTAGAGCATAGAAAATCAGCCAGTGTAGATCTTGCCTTTTTTAAGATAAATGCCCTTTTAGGGTTTGTCGTTTTCTTTTTTGTTCTCTCTGGGATATACTTATCCTGACATGCGTACCATAGTTGGAATAACCGGGGCCTCGGGTGTAATATACGGGGTAAATTTCTTAAGAAGGTGCCCGGATGAAAAGTTTCTTGTTGTAAGTAAATGGGGGAAAAGGGTTCTCCTTGAAGAGTTGGGGCTTAAGGTAGAGGAACTAAGCCCGTGGGTAAAGAAGACATTTAATGACTGGGATTTGGCTTCTCCCTTTTCATCAGGAAGTAACCACTTTGATGCCCTTGTTATAATTCCCTGTTCGGTCTCTACTATGGGAAAGATTGCTTCCGGAATCTCTGATACCCTTATAACAAGGATTGCACAGGTAGCACTTAAGGAGAGAAGAAAGCTCGTTATAGCTTTAAGGGAAACTCCTCTTAGCTCGATAGCCTTGGAAAATGCACTTAAGCTCTCTAGGGAAGGGGCTGTTATAATGCCTATAAGTCCTCCTCACTATATAGAGATTAAGGGTGTAAATGACCTTGTTGATGGTTTTGTGGATAAGGTTTTAAAGGTAATCGGAGTAGATGACGGGCGTGGTTGGCGGTGCGAGGAGCTTGAGTAGGAGTTGTTTCCAACGCTTAGGGGTATTGCATAGGCTCTATAACTTTGGTTAAATAACTTTCCTAATGAAGCGAAAAAACTTTGATGATCTTCAAGAGTTTATCCGTTATCTGGAGGCTATAGGTGATCTTAAGAGAATAAAAACAGAGGTGGACCCCATTTTGGAGGTCACCGAGATTTCTTCAAGGGTAATTAAGGAAAGAGGACCGGCTTTAATATTTGAAAATGTAAAGGGTTCCTCATTTCCCCTTGTAATAAATCTTTTTGGCACTGAAGAGAGGGTTGAGCTTGCTCTGGGAAGAAAACCAAGGGAAGTGGGAGAGGAGCTAGTTTTTCTCTTTGAAAAGATTAATCCCCCTTCACTCAAATCGTTTTTTTCCCTTCTTCCAAAGGCTTTGGGGTTTCTCTCCATGAGAACAAAGAATGTAAAGAAGGGGCTGGTCCAGGAGGTTGAGGAAGAACCTGATCTCGATAAGCTTCCCATAATCCAGTGCTGGCCCAAAGATGGTGGCAGGTTCATTACCCTGGGACTTGTTCTTACCGAAGATCCTTTTACCAGAAGAAGGAACCTCGGGATATACAGGCTTCAGGTCTATGATAAAAAGACCACCGGTATGCATTGGCATCCCCACAAGGGTGGTGCTGCTCACTACCATGAGGCTTCGAAGCTTGGGATGGACTTAGAGGTTGCAGTTATCCTTGGTGGTGATCCCAAGATGATATTTACTGCTATTGCTCCTCTTCCCGAGGGAATGGATGAACTTGCTTTTGCCAGCTACCTCCGAGGAAAACCAATTCCTATGGTTCCGGCAAAGAGCATTTCTCTTAGGGTACCGGCAAATGCTGAGTTTGTTCTAGAAGGTGTTGTGCCACAGGGTGAGCTTCGGCTTGAGGGACCTTTTGGAGACCATTTTGGATACTACTCTATGGAAGCACCCTTTCCGGTATTTAAGTTAAGAGAGATTACCCGCAGAAACAACCCTATTTATCCGGCTACCGTGGTTGGAAAACCCCCAAAAGAAGATGTATTCCTCGGGATTGCTGCTGCTGAGATGTTTTCTCCCCTTATAAGGATTGTTCAACCTGAGGTAAAGGACATGTGGGCTTATCCTGAGGCTGGTTTTCATAATCTTCTTGTGGTCTCTGTTGATGAGAGATATCCTAAGAATGGTATAAAGGCTATGCTTGCCCTTTGGGGAACTGGTCAGCTCCTTCTTACAAAGTGTATGATAATGGTGTCAAGTGATGTAAATCCAAGAGATTTTGGTGCTGTATTAAGGGAAATAGGTGAAAACTTTGATCCCAAGGAGGATTTTCTTCTTATTCCCTGGGCGCCTCTTGATACACTCGATTTCACAAGTGGCAAGTTAAACGTGGGAAGTAAAATGGGAATAAATGCTGTAAGAAAAGGAAACGGTAAGATAAAGAGGAGATTGCCAGAGAGGGTTCCAGACCCCCGTGAGAAGTTAAGTGATGTTATAGACTACAGGCTTCTTCCGGGAGGAGTCCTCGTTATCAAAGTGGAAAGAAATCCTAGGGAAACGATTAGAAGGATCTTTGATGTTCCCGGTTATGAGGATGTAAGGGTGGTTGTTGCTCAAAGCAGGGATATTGATCTACACGATGATACTGAGTTAATCTGGGGAATGTTTACAAGATTTGACCCTTACCTGGATGTCATATTTGAAAGAACCGAGCTTAGGGGATCAGCAGTTGTTTATGATGGGAGAATGGGTATAGACGCTACATTTAAGGAGTGGTATCCTGAAGTAATAGAGATGTCAGATGATATTAAAGCAAAGGTGACGGAGAGATGGAAGGAGTACTGGAAGTTATAGATAAGGTTTGCCAGGATAAAAACCTTTTAAATATCGTTGATAAGGTTTTAGTTGGAAAACGCCTTAGCTTTGAAGATGGTCTGGGTATTTTAAAGAGTGAGGATCTAAATACCATAGGACTCATTGCCAATTATGTGAAACGGAAGAGGGAAGGTGACAGGGTTTACTTTGTTGTCAACCGTCATATTAATCCAACTAATATATGTGCAATCTCATGTAAGTTCTGTGCCTTTGGTAAAGCAAAGGGTAGCGCTGGAACATACGAGATGAGCTTTGATGAGATAGTTGCAAGCTTAAATGAGGAGCTAAGGGAGGTTCACGTTGTTGGTGGACTTCATCCGGACTGGCCCTTTGAACACTACCTCGATATAGTTCGTGTAATAAAAGAGGCTCTACCAAACACCCATGTAAAGGCCTACACTGCAGTTGAAATCGACTGGTTTTCTGAGATAAGCGGGCTTTCGGTGGAAGAGGTTCTGATAAGGATGAAGGAGGCGGGAGTTGATGCCCTTCCTGGGGGAGGAGCAGAGATATTTGCAGAAGAGGTAAGAAAAAAAATATGTGCACCTAAAACTTCTTCTCAGAGGTGGTTAGATATTCACAGAACCGCCCATAGTTTGGGTATACCGTCTAATGCAACCATTCTCTACGGTCATCTGGAAAGATACGAGGATGTAGTTGATCATCTTGAAAGACTAAGAAATCTACAGGATGAAACACAAGGATTTCTGGCATTTATACCCGTTTTGTTTCAACCCGAAAACACACGCTTAAAGAATATAAAGCCGTTTCCGGGCTCGTATGATCTTAAGGTTCATGCCCTTGCGCGTTTGTACCTGGATAACTTCCCTCATATAAAAGCTTACTGGATAACCCTTGGAGAGAAAGTAGCGCAGGTTGCGCTTCACTTTGGGGCAGACGATGCTGATGGAACCATAATAAGGGAAAAGATAATACACGATGCGGGAGCACCTTCTGAGGTAGGGCATACAAGGGAGTTCTTTGTTAGCATGATTAAAAGCGCCGGATATACACCTGTTGAAAGGGATGCACTCTACAATGTGGTAAGGGTGTACTCCTAGGTAAATGACATAACCATGGGTGGATTTACGGGTCAGCTATTGGAACAGGGGGTGGAGTTCTTTCCGCGTCTGGTAATAGCTTTTGTGGTTCTTTTTGCTTTCTGGTTGGTAGGTACGGCTTGTGAGAAGGCTTTAGAACGCTTTTATACAAGTGTTCATCTTGAGGCTAAAGAGCTTATATACCTAATCCAGAAGGCTTTAAAGTTAACATTTATTGCTATCGGGGTGGTATCGGCACTGGGGACTCTTGGGATTAATGTATCTGCTTTAATTGCCGGGCTTGGGTTAACAGGGTTTGCACTTGGTTTTGCTCTTAAGGATGCTTTATCCAACCTCCTTGCGGGTATCCTTATACTGATTTATAGGCCTGTTCGTGTAAAGGACTACATTGCGGTTATGGGATTCCAGGGAAGGATAGTTCAGATTGATCTTCGCTACACTGTGCTTGAGGAAAACGGAAAAAGATTTCTCATTCCCAACTCGATGCTTTTTACAAATCCAATAACGGTGGTAACATCTGAAGATTCAGTAAGTAGTGCCAAGGTTGTTTCTAAATAGGGAGAGGGGGATCTCAAGATGGATAACCAAAGAATGTGTGGGATGTGTATGTACTGGGAACTTGAGCCACAGGGGTGCAGTAGCTTCTGGGGGAGATGTACTTGCATAATTGAGAGTGATGGCAGGAGGGTACCATTTAAATCTGAAGACCTTCACTATACTGAGGGAAAGGATTGTCCATACTGGAAATTAAAAGAGATATAACGATAAGTCAATCAGGGGGCAATTATATGACACGATTAGATTCAAACAAGGTGCTGCTTTCGGAAAAGGATATACCAAGACAGTGGTACAATATCCAGGCCGATATGCCGAATCCCTGTCTTCCGGCACTGGATCCGGTAACAGCTAGCCCTATCTCTCCCGAAAAGCTTATGCCTATTTTCCCCAAGGAGTTGATTGAACAGGAGGTATCTAAGGAGAGATTTATAGACATTCCGGATGAGGTTAGAGATGTATATAAGCTATGGCGTCCAACTCCCCTCTATCGAGCGCGTTTTTTTGAGAGGCTCCTTGATACACCTGCAAGGATTTACTACAAGTATGAAGGTGTAAGCCCTACGGGTTCCCATAAGCCAAATACGGCCGTTGCTCAGGCCTACTACAATAAGAAGGAGGGGGTAAGGCGTTTAACGACTGAAACCGGTGCTGGACAATGGGGGAGTGCCCTTAGTTTTGCCTGCAGCCTGTTTGGTTTGGAACTAGAAGTTTATATGGTAAGGGTAAGTTATGAACAGAAGCCCTACAGGAAGCTATTGATGAATATCTGGGGAGCAAAGGTAATACCTTCCCCGAGTGAAATAACAGAGGCGGGAAGGAGGATCTTGGCTATGGATCCTGATTCACCTGGCAGTCTGGGTATTGCGATATCTGAGGCCGTTGAGAGGGCTATGCAAAGTGAGGATACAAAGTACTCTCTTGGAAGTGTTCTTAATCACGTACTTATGCACCAGACTGTAATAGGACTTGAAGCCATAAAACAGATGGAGGTTGCAGGTGATCTCCCAGAAGTCGTTATTGCGCCTTTTGGTGGAGGGTCAAATTTTGCAGGTATTTCGTTTCCTTTTCTAAGGCTTAATTTATCTGAGGGTAAAAACATCAGATGTATTGCTGTTGAGCCTGCATCGTGTCCTAAGCTTACAAAAGGAGAGTTTAGATACGATTTCGGTGATACAGCAGGACTTACCCCACTTCTTCCTATGTATACCCTTGGACATGGGTTTGTTCCACCACCTATTCACGCTGGAGGGTTGCGTTATCACGGTGCGGGGATGCTGGTTAGTCAACTCTACCGTGATGGGTTAATTGAGGCAGAGGCCGTAGGACAGCTAGAGTGCTTTGAGGCTGGGGTTTTGTTTGCAAAGGCTGAGGGTATTGTTCCTGCTCCTGAGGCAACACATGCTATAGCAGCTGTTATCAGGGAAGCAAAAAAGGCACGTGAGGAGGGAAAGGCTAAAACCATACTCTTTAACCTGTGTGGACATGGTCACTTTGATATGAGCGCCTATGAAGCCTATTTTGAAGGAAGGTTAAAGGACCATCGTTTAACAGAAGAAGAGATTGCTATGAGCTTGGGTAAACTAAGGACACCGAAGATAAAATAAGCTTATTCATATTAAATTTCAATGCCTTCTTTGTAGTAGCGATACCAGTTGCTCTGAAATCTTTCTTCCGGATCGTATTTTTTCTTTAGTCTGAGAAATTCAGGGAATTGAGGGTAGCACTTTATAAGCTGAGTTGTTGTTGCAAACCTATGGTTTGTTAGGTAGTAACTTCCATTATAACCTATCACTCTATCAATTAGCTGCTGAAGCACATGGCGCGAGTGCTTTATACCTTCTGGTGTATGAACTGTGTGGATATGAAGACTTATACGTACCCAGGGTCTTTTTGCATAGGATAGAAAGCTTTCATCATCTTTCTGAATAAGACCTATCTCTCCGAAAATCAGATTCACTTTGTTTTTTATAAAGTCCTTTCGAAGTTCATCTATAAATTCGGTAAGGTTTTCCTCAGGCACGTAGACCTCGGTTGGTATATCTGAACCAGGTAGGCTACCAAGGAGGTTATCTAGTTGTCTGTGGTAACCTTTTATGTAGAGCCCCAGTTGGTGTGTGTCTGACCAGTAAAGCTTACCTGATCTGGACATGTAGATGGCCTTTAGCTGCTCAAAGTATCTTTCCTTATCGGTGTGTGCCAGGAGTCTTAATTTAATCCAGCTTTCCTGAGAGGGTTGCTTAGGGTAATCTGGTACCGTGGCTGATGTATCTACCGGGCGGTAACACACAAGTATTCCTTTACGCAGGAAACCCTCTGACTCCGGGCTGGCATTGTACAGAAAACTTCCATACAGGAAGCCCTCTTTGATGCGTTTTTTGTATAGGTGCACTAGGTTTTCTATATCTGCAATGCTAACAACACACTCAAGTTTTTTTCTTGGAGCAAGTCGCAGTTTAACGGAGTAGATAATACCAAGTAAGCCGTATCCTCCTATGGCGAGCTTAAACAACTCTTTATTCTCCTCTCTGCTGCATCTCCACTCTTTTCCATGTGCATCGATAAGGGTGAAGGCTTCAACATCCTGAACAAAGGGCTTCATATTGAGTCCGCGACCGTGTATGTTAGAACCAATACAACCTCCAATGGAAAGCCAGTCAGCAGTCTGTTTCTGAATGATTCCCCATTGATTTGACAAGCCCTTTTGCTTGTTGAGCAGATAGGCAATTACCTGTGGCCACTGGATACCCGCTTCAACCTCGATTGTCCCGCTCTCAGGATCAAAGGCAATTACCCTGCTCAGGGTTGTTGTATCAATAAGTATTCCGCCCGTAACAAACTGCTGCCCTCCCATAGCATGTCTAGCCCCAGCAGTACATATACTCTTTCCCTCATTGCCTGCCATAAGTATGGCTTCCTTTAGAGCATTTAGAGAGCTTGGATACAAAATCTTCTCTACAACCGTTGGATTGAGTCCTGTGTGAATATCGTTAACCTCTATCCCTCTTTCCTTTAGTTCAAGCCCACTTGAGGTTCTAATAAAGGGGATACCAAGGGGAAGTCCTATGGAGGTTAGGGAAACCATACCAATGCCTTTAACGGCTAGTTGAAGAAAGTCCCTTCGGTTCATTCTACTTTTTTCTTGTATTTATATTACAACCCCTTATTTACTCTCCCTTGTATGGCATGTTCTTTAGCTCAACTATAAAGGCATGTATTTCTGTGTCCCCTACGTTTTCTATGGCATGTTTCTCAGGGCCAACCCATATTGCTTTACCCGGTTCTCCCTCACGTGTTACGGAGGTGCCATCAGGGTAGGTGACCTTAACCTTGGCTGGTGCAAGGGGTATGTGAACTGTAGCAGGATGGGTATGCATGTCCTCTTTCTCTCCGGGTTTTATCTTTACCTCAAGCACACGTACGTGCTCATTATCTAGGAGAACCTTGTAGTGCTCCGGTGCTACTTTAAGAACGTCCTGTGAAAAAACCAGTGAAACGGTGAACAAAAGCATAAGTATGGATGCAATCGTTGTTACTGCTCTCATAGTTCTTCTCCTTTTATCTGGTTTGTCTAGGTAATTAAATCTACCTTATAACACAAAACCGTTTCTATCGCAAATGGTAGTCCTCTTTCCCTAGCAGTTTTAAGCATTCTTTTGGCAATCGGGGTTGGTAGGTCTCTTTGGTTTTTACCTTGCTTATAACTTTTCCCTCATTTGTAAACCACTGGTTTAAGTCTGAGTCGCATCCGTTTGTAATACCATCGGGAATTGGGGGTTGAGGTTTACAGAGGGGGCTGTCATCCGGACACCTGAGACGAACGTGAAAGTGTCCATCGTGTCCCCACCAAGGTCTTATTTTACGCAACCATTTCTCATCTCTGTAGGTTTGGCAGAGCTTTCTCTTTATGAATGGGTTTACAAAGACCCTCTCCACTCTGTTTGAGAGTGCAGCAAGCTTTAAGATGTTTGCGTAAATATGATTCCACCTTGAACCATCTATACCTTTGTCATCTGGGGTCAGTAGGGAAACAGGATGTATGTGTTCTCTCTCATCTGGTGTTAATAGGCGCTTTGTAACAACTGGATGTTGCCAGAGCAGTATATCTACATCGAGGCCGTTTTGGTGGCTGTTGTGTTCATCAGGCATTGGGCCGCCGTTTCTCTGCGATAAATCTCCTATTAGAATGGTGCTTCCCATCGAAACGGAAACAGCTCTACCCAGAGATTTAATGTAGTTTATAAGCTCGGGGTGCCCATAGTACCTGTTTCGGCTAAGACGGATTACCTGAAATCCTTCTCCATCTGCAGGTAGCGTAACCGCATTTTCTATACAACCTGCTGTATAATATCCTATGCTCTGTGTTTTTTGTGCTTCTTCTCCGTATGATTGCAGAAGTGGGCACATCTGAAAAACCGCCATGTATATCAGCAAAAAGCTCTTTTTCATAATGCTATATTTTAAAACAGTTGTTTTGGATTTGACATTGAGTAAATTAACTGATTTTAATATTTTTTCTGTTTCTTAGCGGTGTTTTGTTAATAACCCCTAAGTAAGAGGGAGGATGGCTCAATGAAGAAGGAAAGAGAACAGTGGCAAAGCCGTGTTGGTTTTCTTCTGGCTACAATAGGTTCAGCAATTGGGCTTGGAAACATATGGAGGTTTGCCTATATGGCTTATGAAAACGGAGGTGGAGCCTTTCTGGTCCCCTATGTTATAGCGCTTGTTACTGCCGGGATTCCACTTATGATCTTGGAACTGGGTATAGGACATAAAAAGGTTGCAAGTGCTCCACTTGCGTATGCAAAGATAATAAAGAGGTGGGAGTGGCTTGGGTGGTGGGCTGTTACCTTTATTATGTTTGGTATAGCCCTTTATTACTCTGTAATAATATCTTGGTGCCTTAACTATCTGTTTTTTTCCGTAAACAAGGCTTGGGGAACAGGTGTTGAGGAGTTCTTTTTTAAGAGTTTTTTGGGAATTACCTCAGGTCCCTGGGATATAGGTGGTATAAGGTCTACAATACTTATCGGTTTGGCTTTTATATGGTTTGTTAGCTGGTTTATAGTTTATAGGGGAATAGGTAAGGGAATAGAGTTTGCAAATAAGGTTTTTATGCCCCTTCTCTTTATACTTATACTTGTACTGGTGGTATGGAGTATAACCCTTGAGGGGGCTAAAGACGGGATCATTGCTTATTTAAAGCCAAACTTCTCTGTACTAAAACACCCGCGTGTGTGGATAGATGCATACAGTCAGGTGTTTTTCTCCCTGAGTCTTGGGTTCGGAATACTTATAGCGTATGCAAGCTATCTTCCTGAGGAAAACAACATTACTGGTAATGCGGTTATAGTATCAGTTGCTGATTCGCTCTTTGCTATACTTGCTGGTTTTGCAGTTTTTTCTATCCTTGGATACATGGCTTTTCAAACCGGAGGTTCAATAGATTCTGTTATCTCCGAGGGAATAGGACTTGCTTTTATAGCCTACCCCCAAGCTATAAATCTGCTACCAGCTTTTGGAAACGTGTTTGGAGCGATTTTCTTTTTAGCACTTGTTCTGGCTGGACTTACCTCTTTGGTTTCTATAATAGAGGCTTTCGTTGCAGCGGTTATAGATAAGTTTGATTTCAAAAGGGGTAGGGTGGTTACAGTTGTTTCCCTTCTGGGTTTTATGGGAGCGATTATATTTACAACAGGTGGTGGACTCTTTTGGCTTGATATAGTTGATCGTTTCCTTAGCCACTATGGTTTGGTCGTTGTTGGAATCTTAGAGTGCATACTGGTAGGGTGGCTTTTTCATATAGAGCTTATAAGGGATCATGTTAACAGGATTTCAGAGTTTAAGGTTGGTCTGTGGTGGAACCTTATGATAAAGTTCTTTATTCCTTTTGTCCTTACCACAATGTTGCTTTGGGATCTAACAAACGAGCTTAAAAAGCCTTATGGGGGTTATGGCTGGGATGCAATATTTGCAATAGGGGTGTGTTGGCTTCTTGTAACGCTTATTATAGCGTTTGTTTTTACGTGGTTTCCCTGGAGAAAGGATGTCTTTTACAGAAATACCATAAGAAATAACTAGAAAGAGGTATGGGTATAAAGTAAAATAAAAAAATAAAGTTAAACTCTGGTTTATATGGGGTGATGTTTACATGGAAGAGGGAAGAGCTAAGAAGGCTACTTTTGCAGGTGGTTGTTTTTGGTGTATGCAGCCTGTATTTGATGAACTAAAGGGGGTTATATCAACAACGGTTGGTTACACAGGTGGGCATAAAGAAAACCCTACTTATGAGGAGGTTTTATCTGGAACCACCGGACACTATGAGGCAATTGAGGTCGTATATGATCCTCTGGAGATTTCTTACTCCGAGTTGCTGGATGTGTTCTGGAAAAACATAGACCCAACTATGCCTTATGGACAGTTTGCTGATATCGGTCCCCAATACAGAACGGCTATATTCTATCACGATGAGGAACAGAAGATAATTGCAGAGAACTCAAAAAGGGAACTTGAGAAATCGGGGAGATTCGATAAACCAATAGTTACCGAAATACTTCCTGCTTCACCCTTTTATAGGGCTGAGGAATATCATCAAAAGTACTATCAAAAAAGTCCTGTACTTTATAAAAGCTATAAGTTTCTGTCCGGAAGGGATATCTTTCTTAAAAAGATATGGGGAAGGTAGTGTTTTAATATGAGCGTTAGAAGCCGTGTGGAAATAGAGTATTGTACCAAGTGCCGCTGGCTTATGCGGGCTGCTTGGGTAGCTCAGGAGCTTTTAACGACTTTTGAGTCAGAAATTGGTGAGGTTGCTTTAATTCCTGGAACGGGTGGTGTTTTTGAGATTCGTGTAGATGGTAAGTTAATCTGGTCTAGGAAGAGTCAGGGAAGATTTCCAGAGCTTAAGGAGTTAAAGCAACTTGTAAGAGACATTATTGCTCCTGATAAGAGACTTGGACATTCTGATATTGGGGGAAGAAAGGGTGAAGGGGGAGTTTAGGAGTTTTGGGGAATTCTACAAGTTTTACCTATCTGAGCACAGTAATCCCCTGAATCGTCGTCTGCATTTCTTTGGGTGTTTAATGGTTATAGCTTTGATTGTCTATGCGGTTCTTACACAAACCTGGTTTGTCCTTATTGGCGTTCCTGTTGTTGGTTATGGTTTTGCCTGGATAGGACACTTCTTTGTAGAAAAGAACAAACCGGCTACTTTTAAGTATCCTCTATATAGCCTTATGGGTGACTGGGTAATGTTTAAGGATATAATTACAGGCAGGATAAAGTTTTAGGTAAGCAGTTGTTGCTGTAACAGAGCTGTTTAATCCGAAAGAGCATTCTATGAAGAGGGTAAAAAAGCTACTTTTTTTACTTTCACTTCTCTACACTACCGTTTACGTTCCGTTGTTCTTAATGATTTACTTTCCTAATTGGTATTTGATTAACTGTAGGTGGCATCCACGTTGTGAGCTTTTTGGTAAAGATAAGACTTTAGTTGCGGTAGAGGAGTTAACATCGTTCTTTAGACACTCTGGGGAGTTATCAAGTATGTGGACTAGGAAAGAGAGGCTTCATCTTTCTGAGGTAAGGGGAATATTTGACAGGCTGGCTATTATAGCGGTTGTCTCTGCTTTCCTTATAGCTCTTACGTTTGATGCCAGATACGTATCTTTGTTCTCACTTATTAATGTCTCTGTAGTTGTCTCTTTGCTTATAGTTCTTCCATTCTTTAACTGGTTCTGGATAGATGTTTTTCATCCCCTTTTGTTTGATAATGAGCTCTGGAAAAACAATATGAGAGACGTTTCCTTCTATATTATGCCAAGGCAGTTCTTTAAGTTCTCCATTCTTTTTATCGTTTTTATATCCTGTTTTATTAACCTTATCCTGTGGTTTTGCTTTAAAAACAAACGCCGTTGATTTTAAGCTCTATTGATTAAATAGTTGAATTGTTTTAAACTTGAGACACTGTTTTTATTTTAAGGAGGAGGGGGAGTATGAAGTTATTGCTTATAAACCCAAGGTTTCGTGAAAGTTTCTGGAGCTTTAAATGGACAATTGAGAAGATTTTACCTTACAACAGAAGGACCGTTAATCCACCTTTGGGTTTGGCTACTCTTGCGGCATTGTGCCCTGAACATTGGGAGGTCTCTATAGTTGATGAAAACGTAGAATCTGTTCCCTTAGAGCCGGATGCAGACATAATAGGCATTTGTGGGATGGGTATTCAATTTGAGAGGCAAAAGGAGTTACTAACCTTTTACAGAAAAAAAGGATACTATGTGGTTGCTGGTGGAAGCTATGCTTCGCTTTGTCCAGAGCTTTATGAATCCATTGCAGACACCGTTGTAGCTGGAGAGGCTGAGTATATATGGAAGGAGTTTTGTCAAGATTTTGAAAGAGGAAAACCAAAGAAGCTATATCAGGAAACCGGTGAGGTTGACCTTACAGATTCTCCAGTTCCACGCTTTGATCTCCTAAAGCTTGATAAGTATGAAGCAATAAGTCTTCAGTTCTCTCGAGGGTGTCCTTTCCGCTGTGAGTTTTGTGACATAATAGTTATGTTTGGACGAAAACCAAGAACCAAGTCCTTGGAGCAGGTGGGCAGAGAACTAGACATGCTAAGGAGACTAAACATAAGCAATGTTTTCTTTGTAGATGATAACCTGATTGGAAATAAGCCTGTGGTAAAGAAACTGCTTAGGTTCTTGATTGACTACCAGCGGGAGCATAACTTTCAGTTCCGTTTTGGAACCGAAGCATCTTTAAATCTTGCCCAGGATGATGAGCTCCTTCGCCTCTTTAGGGAAGCAAACTTTGAGTGGGTTTTTATAGGAATTGAATCCCCAGATGAGAACAGCTTGAAAGAAACCCTTAAATTTCAAAACACACGTCAGGATATGATTTCTTCAATCAGGAAGATTTACTCTTATGGTATCGAAATCCTTGCTGGGTTCATAATTGGCTTTGATAACGATACGGTTGAGATATTTGAGAAGCAGTATCGCTTTATACAGGAATCCGGGATACAGGCAGCAATGGTTGGTCTTCTAACCGCTGTTCCCAAGACACCTCTTTATGAGAGGTTGCAAAAAGAAGGTAGAATCATTGTAAATGCAAACAGCTCGGACAATACAAAGCTTGGGACAAATATAATCCCTAAACGCATGACCTATGATGAGATGATAAGAGGGTATAGAAACCTTTATTACCGGTTGCTTGATGATGCAAGCATAGCGGAAAGAATAAAAAACAAACTTCGTTATCTATCCAATCCTTTATTTAGAAGTGTATACCCTCTAAAAGAACAGATAGGGGTTGCCACAAGGTTCTTTATCTATGGATTGCTACCTGGAGGTATCTCACGTATTTATCATTTCCTAAGATCCATACCATTTTCAAAACCCAGGTATGTTCCACTTGTTATAAAGGAGTGGATAATTGCACTTTCAATGCGTGATTATGTTGATCGCCACTTCGTTGAAGAGTTTGAGACACTAAACAGCAGGGTAAACAAATACGCTGGCTTATTGGAGAGAGCTTTTGGTAGTTACCTTAAGGGGGGTACTCTTGAGGTCTCTGTTAACCACTTTAAAAACGCTGCTGCTAACCTTTCAATCTCTCTAAGGGAGGGACTCCAAAAGCGAGAGTTCTTTGTTAAGGCTACGGGCTACATAGAGAGCCTTCTTAAGAACACGGCTTCATCAGTTACTTTAACCATAGAGGATCTCGACGAGGATGAGCTTGAGTACCTGAACAATTTCCTTAAAAGACTTTCTAAGTATGGGGATAGGGTTTATATCTCTGTAAACGAGAGGATAAGGGGCATGATTAATATTGATTCATCAGTATTTAACCTAGTCCTAGATAGGGGTTAATGTTGAAGAGGATCCTCTAACCCGTTCCTTCAAAGAGGATACCTGAGTAGATAATTGAGGATATGTAGTGTTGAAAGCGCTCAAGTGCATCTGCTCCCAGAAATCCGCCAATAAACCAGAATATAAAGGTTCTTGTAGCACTTGCCATTCTTTCTCTGTTAAAGATGTTACGGTGTATAGCAAGCGATATATCAATTGATTCTTTTATCATTCCAAGTATTATGCCTCCAAGCGGGCTTGAGAAAACGTATCCTGCAATAATTGCTATAAGAAAACAGACCGTTTTGTGAACCCTTTCGGACCTATCCTTTATGAAAAGAGAGGTTTTAAGTGCTACCGTAACTACTGCTAGGGTAAACAAACTAAGCAGTAGAAGTACTATATCCATTCCCTTCATGTCCCTCACCCCTTTGTTTTTAATCTAAATTCTACCTTATAAAAATCGGTGTTAACAGGAGGATTTTCAAAAATAGAGGGTGGAGAAAGCTCTTGACATAACAACAGAAATTGTGATTAAATCGAAATGTTAGAACTTAATATAAGGAGGTGTGTGAGATGGTGCCAGTGGAAGCTTTGCTTGGTTTTGTTTTGTTAATGGTTGGTTTTGTTTTCTTTGGAAATGGGGTAACCCTTCTTGGAAAAACAGGAGCAAAGGAGATAGGGGTACTGAATCTCGGAGTCGGAATATTCATATCTATTGCAGCTTGGAAGCTTCATACACTTGGATTGACTGCTGCTACTGCCTTGATATCTGTATTTGCTCTTATCTATTTCATGGTAGCGGCTATATTTGCTCTGGGTTATGATTCAAAGGGATTGGGCTGGTTTTGTCTTTTTGCCTTTATTGCTTTTGTGTGGTACGCAATTCACTTCTTCTCCCTAGGTACAGCAGGTTTCTGGTTTGGTATATTCTGTCTGGCATGGGCTTTGCTGGTTATACTGGCATTTGCGGCTTTATCCCTGGGTAAACCCCTAGCTACATTGGTGGGCTGGATTTTTGTTATTGAGGCTATCTTAACCCTTCTGATCCCGGGTATGCTTCTTCTTACGGAGAAGTGGAATCCATTTGGTGGTATACCAAGTTAGAATGAATGCAGCTGGATTATGATCTTTTAGGCTCTTGAAAACTCGATGGTTTTCAGTAAAACTACCTTTGAGGAAGTTTTCTATTGGTTGATTAACAGGGCGGCGTAGCCAAGAGGTAAGGCAGCGGTCTGCAAAACCGCAATACCCCGGTTCGAATCCGGGCGCCGCCTTTTAGGTTTTTCTATGCTGCGCTCTTTCTTTAGTCTCTTGTTCCAGTATAAGCCCGGGTGGCGGAACTGGCAGACGCATTGGACTTAAAATCCAATGGGGCGTTGCCCCGTGTGGGTTCGATTCCCACCCCGGGCACCAGTTCCATAGGGTTTTGTGTCTTGTGTCAGAAAATAAGACAGTTTTGCCCTTGGCGAGCCATCCTTTATCTAGGGTCTCCCTGGGTATTTTGTTAATGATTTCAGTTAATTGTGTGCTTGCTGTTTTTCTTTATGGATGGTATGGGATTTGCATAGTACAGTGATTAAAGCCAGAGCAGGGGAAGAAATCAAATGGTTGAAGCAAAGTTTATGGCCCGTAGAAACGTTATAACAGCAACGCTGGATACAAAGATAGTAGATATAGCGGAGTTAATGGTAAAAAACAGGGTGGGCCTTATTGTCCTTGTTGATGAGAAGGAGAGCAGTAGGGTTAGAGGGGTTGTTTCCGAACGGGACATAGTGAGATCGGTAATGAATAGAATTTCTGTGGATGAGAAGGTTGAGAAGATTGCCACAAAAGACGTTATCACTTCTGAAATCCACGAAACTATTGTCGAGGTTGTAAAAAAGATGGTTGAATACAAGATAAGGCACATTGTGGTTTTAGAGGATGGAAAACTCTATGGGATAATATCCATGAGGGATATTATAAGCGAGAGAAATGCCCTCTCCACCTTGCTTTCTGCGGAAGTGTGGTCTGTGGATGAGGGTATGACAGCTTAACCCTTTAAAACGAACAATGATTGAGGTTAGAATACACAGCAGGGGAGGTCAGGGAATGGTTACCGCTTCTCAGATTCTTGCTTCCGCTCTTGTCTGTGAAGGTAAATATATCCAGGCATTTCCTGAATTTGGGCCAGAAAGAAGAGGGGCTCCTCTTAAGGCGTATTTAAGGTTTAATGACATGCCCATACTTAAAAGAGAACCTGTTATATCCCCCAATGTGCTTGTCGTCTCTGATGAGACACTTCTTTCCCTAAAGGATACCCTTTTGGGTGTATCGGCTGACACAGTTTTTATTGTAAATACCGAAAAAAACGGTTTTAACCTAAGCTATGCAAAGGTTTTTACCGTCCCTGCAACCTCTCTTGCCTTAAAGATCATAGGTAGAGCCATAGTGAACACCGCTATGGTAGGGGCTTTTATAAAAGCCATTGGGATACCTTCTCTTTCTTCTGTGGAAAGGGTTCTGCCTCGTTTCTTAAACGGTAAAAGAGTTGAAAAAAACTTTGAGCTTGTAAAGGCTGCATGGGAGCAAACAAGGCAGGTAAACGGTGATGATAGCGGATAAAGGCTCAACAAGGTTAGAAACAAAAGAAGGATGGAGAAACTTTCGTCCTGAGATTAAAGATGAGCTGTGTGTGAGGTGTAACATTTGCTGGGTTTACTGCCCTGATTTGGCAATATACACAGAACAGGGAGACTTCACTGCTCGTGGGAAGAAATACGTTCTTGCTTATAGGGTAGACTACAGGTATTGCAAGGGTTGTGGCATATGTGCTAACGAGTGCCCGGTAAAGGCAATTGAGATGGTAAGGGAATGAGAATGTATACGGAAGAAAGGGCTCCATCTAAAAGGAACTTTGTAAAAGATGTTCTTGCTCTTACCAGCAACCATGCTGTAGCCTATGCTGTAAGATCCCTAGATGTTGACGTAATAGCCTCATATCCTATTACCCCACAGACAACCATTGTTGAGAAGCTTGCAGAGTTTGTTGCAAACGGTGAGCTTGATGCTGAGTTTGTAAACGTTGAATCAGAACACTCTGCACTCTCTGTTGTTCTTGGTGCATCTGCAACGGGTGCAAGAACCTTTACTGCAACTTCGAGTCAGGGTTTTTTGCTTATGCATGAGGTTCTTCATAACGTCTCTGGGTTACGTCTCCCGGTTGTCATGGCTGTTCCCTCAAGGGCTGTATCAGCTCCTATATCTATACATGGGGACTACTCTGATCTCATGACGGGAAAGGATGTGGGTTGGATTGTGTTCATATGTGCTTCTGCTCAAGAGGTCTACGATACGGTCTTGCAGCTATATGCGGTAGCGGAGGATGAAAGGGTTTGTTTGCCTGCTATAGTTGCATACGATGGGTTTTTAATGTCACACACTATGGAAAGGGTTGAGGTCTACCGGGATGATCTTATTTTGGAGTTTGCACCAAAAAGGGTAAAAAGACTCCTTGATCCTGCCAATCCGGTTACCCTTGGAGAGCTTGCTCTTCCAGAGCATTACTACAGATATAAGTACTCTCAACTTTCTGCGCTGGATGGCAGTAGGGAGGTTATAAGAAGTGTTTTTAAAAGTTTTTACAGTTATTTTGGGATAGAATACGATTTTGTTGAGAGGTTTAAAACGGAGGATGCTGATTTTATCATTGTAGTTTATGGAGGTGCATCTTGGGGAAACGCAGTTGAGGCAGTGAATATAACGAGAGAAAAAGGGCTAAAGACAGGAGCTTTAAGAATAAGGGTTCTTAGACCCTTTCCCATTAAGGAGGTTGTTGATACCTTAAAAAATGTAAAGGGTTTTTCAGTTGTGGACAGAGCTATATCGTTTGGGGCAAGTACCCCTGGGCCAGTTTACGCAGATGTGGTTGTCTCTTTGGCAGAATATGGGCTCAGTATCCCCTCCGTCTGTGTTATTGCTGGTATAGGGCAGAAGGTTATGTATGTAAGTGATTTTGTAAGAGTCCTTGAAGAACTTGTAAAAGGGAAGGAGGGAGTGATTCTTCTATGATTAAGAATATTAAAGACCTTCCGCGTGAGGAACTTTTTGCCCCGGGTCATACTATGTGTTCTGGGTGTGGGCCTGCAATCGCAGTTCGCTGGATAACAAAGTTTATAGGTAACAATGCAATAGTGGTTAATGCAACTGGTTGTGTTGAGGTTACAACCACTATCTATCCCAGAACCGCCTGGGAACATCCCTATATTCATTCTCTTTTTGGCAATACAGCAGCAGTTGCGGGTGGGGTTGAAAGAGCAATTAGTGTGCTTAGCAGGAAAGGTAAATGGGATTCGGGGGATACCAAGGTTGTGGTTATAGCTGGTGATGGAGGAACATATGATATAGGTCTTCAAGCCCTTAGTGGTACCCTTGAGAGGGGACACAGGGTTCTTTATATCCTCTATGACAACGAGGCATATATGAATACCGGTATTCAAAGGAGCAGTTCTACCCCTCTTTATGCATGGACAACTACAACTCCTGTGGGAGAGAAAGTAAGGGGAAAACAGGAGAGAAAAAAGGATATAATAGGGATTGTCCTCTCCCATGGTATTCCCTACGTAGCAAGTGCCAGTGTAAGTCATATAGTTGATCTTGGAAACAAAATAGAAAAGGCTCTATCCTACCTCAAAGAGGGTCCCACCTTTATAAGGATCTTTGCTCCCTGTGTACCTGGCTGGCGATATCCGGAAAATAAAACTGTTGAGGTTGCTCGCCTTGCTGTTGAGACCGGTTATTTCCCTCTTTTTGAATGGGAAAAGGAACGATTTAGGCTAAATCCTCCAAGTAATGGACTTGTCGACGAGCAAAGAAGGGTTCCCATAGTGGAGTTTTTAAAGTTACAGGAGAGGTTCTCTCATCTTAGCGAGGAGCAGATTTGTGCAATACAGGATGAAGTTAACCGTATGTGGGAGAAAATAAAGGAACACCTAAAATAGTCCTTTCCCTCTAAGAAGGCATAGTCTGTCATAGTATTTTATCCTTAGTATAAATTAGGTATAATAAAGCACCTGCTTTGTTAAGCGTTTTTGCTTTAATAATAATAGATTAAGAAGGAGATAGGCAAATGAGTTTTGTTCATGAAAAAAAAGAAGCAAGGCCTTCTGAGGACTTACGTGTTTTTAAAGGACTCCAAGTTAGGGACAATCTGGATAAGGAATATTCCGATATACTGACCCCAGAGGTAATGAGAGCCCTCTCATACATGATTGGTAGGTTCAATGAAGAGCAGAAAAAGCTTATGGAAAAGAGAATACAGAGGAGAGCTGAGAGGTTTAGAAAGAAACAGCGAATAACCTTCTTGGATCCCAATGACTATATCCCGCGCACTAACATTAAAGTGCAGGATGCCAGAGATGGAAAGTTTGTTGGTTCTGAGATTCCTAAGGACCTGCAAAGACAGTGGATTCAGGGAACTGGACCTGCTGCAAAACCAAATGCACCTATAGAAAAGAGCATACGTAATGTTGCATATGCTTTGCTTTCAGGTGCGGATGGGTGGATGTTTGATGGGGAAGATGCACTGAGTCAAGTTTCAACTATGTCACTTGACAACCAAAGAAACCTAAAACTGGCGTTCCAGAAGGATCCCCTGTTTCTTAGGGTGGCCGAGCAGGTGGCCAAAGAGATGAATGAGTGGGCTTTGGGTTTCTTTGGTAGGAAGATAATAAATGACTGGCAGGAGCAGCTAAACTTTACAACAAGGATATTTCGTGTTCGTGGTCTACATCTTGATGACCGTCACATTCGCGATGAAGATGGAAACTCTGTTTCAGCTTCGATTGTGGACCTTGTCATCTATGTTGTTAACAATTACAGGCAGTTGCAAAAGGATGGTTCGTCAATTGTTCTTTACCTCCCCAAGATTCAAACGGCAGAGGAAGCGGCTTTCTGGAATGAGTTGCTCTCTGCGCTTGAGGAGTACCTTGGCCTACCTGTTGGTACCATAAAGGTCTATGTCCTTGTTGAGCAACTAGAGGCTGCATTTCAGCTAATGGAGATAAGAGCTGCCCTTGGAACACACTTTGTCGGTTTCAATACGGGAAGATGGGATTATATAAACAGCGTGGCTGATGCAATGGCGTGGGATGAGAATTTTATTCACCCTAATATTGAGGCTGTTGTTATGACCTATGGCTACATGAGAACCTATGAAGATAGGGTGCGAAGGGCTGTAAATACCCCCGATATAAACGGTAACTTTGCTCTGTGGCAGGGAGGTATGGAAACAAACATACCTGTGGGGTCAGAAAGGGGTGTAAAGGAGGGAATGGAAAAGGCTATAGCTGGTGCAGAACGTGAGATGAGAGAAGGAGCAAGTGGTAAGTGGGTGGCACACTGGAAGATGGTCCACATTATAAGGCCTGTGTGGGAGAAGACGGGTAAAGACAATCAGTTAGGTAGACCTTTCCCTCCGCTTACCTACACAAAAGAGGATGAGGATGCGCTTCTTCTTCTCGAGCCAGCTCCCAGAACCATAAGGGGGGCAAGAAACCTGATCAGTGTTGCCCTGCAGTATGGTAACGCATACAGCCAAGGATACGGTGCAGCAGCTTTAAAGCCGGCTGATTTCTTTGACAACGATGATGTCCTGTATCTTATGGAGGATATGGCTACCGGAGAGATTCGTATGAGTATACTCTGGGAATGGGTACACAAGGGTGCAAGGCTAACCGAGGATGATCCTGAAACTGGACTTAAGGCTGGAGATGTATTTACAGCAGATATATTTAAGAGACTACTTGAGGAAGAGTATCAGAAGCTGCTTAAGGCAAAAGATAAAGATGTCCATGATGATTCAAAGCGAACCACTTTGCCTATTGTTAGAGAGATAGTTGAGGCTTATGTTCTAGACGATGTTAAGATTCCATGGTATATTGACCTTTTAAATATAAACCTCAATAATCACGACCTAAATATTGCTAAAGAGAGGATTAAGATGTACATGGATACCTTTAAGAAGGAAGGGAAAAGGATTACCGAAAATCTTGATTTTAAACCATCTCCTAAATCAAAAAAGGAGATCTCTGATAAAGAAAGAGAGCTGTTTGAAAGGGAAGTAAGAGAGACGGAGAAGTGGTTTTCAAGTCCTCGTTTTAAGGGAATTACCCGTCTTTACTCAGCAAGTCAGGTGGTTCAGCAGAGAGGAACCATCCCTACAGACTACCCTATTGCCAGAAAGGCTGCAGAAGAGTTTTATGAGCGTTTAAGGGAGTTGTTTGCCAGAAGGGAACAGATTACGACCTTTGGTCCTTATTCACCCGGACAGGCAGTAACCTTAAAAAGAATGGGGATAGAGGCTATATATCTGGGAGGATGGGCTACCTCTGCAAAGGGTTCAACAACCGAGGATCCAGGCCCTGACCTGGCAAGCTATCCGTTAAGCCAAGTTCCCGACGAAGCTGCTACAATAGTTAGAGCCCTCCTTGCTGCCGATAGGAACCAGTGGTACACAAGGTTAAAGATGAGTGAGCAGGAAAGAAAATCTACTCCGATGGTTGATTATCGACCTTTTATCATAGCAGATGCTGATACCGGACATGGAGGGGATGCTCACGTAAGGAACCTTATAAGGAGGTTTGTTGAGGCCGGTGTCCCTGGATACCACATAGAGGATCAAAAGCCGGGTACGAAAAAATGTGGACATCAGGCGGGAAAGGTTCTGGTTCCTGTAGATGAGCAGATAAAGAGACTAAATGCAGCTAGATTCCAGCTGGATGTTATGAAGGTGCCAGGAATTATAGTGGCAAGAACAGATGCAGAGGCTGCAACCTTCCTCGATGGAAGACACGACGAGCGTGATCATCCGTTTATACTTGGGGCAACAAACACCGATTTGCCAAGCTACAAGGTTGGGTATCTTGCTGTTCTAAAGAGGTTCTACGATAAGGGAGTACGTGAGGTAAACGGTCACTTTCTCTATAAGATCTCTGACTCAGAGTACAAGGATGCCTTTGACTGGCTTAATCAAACTGGGGTTCTCTCCTTTATAGACGAGCAAATCGACTCACTTAAGCGGGGTAAGGAATTTGATGTGGATCTTGTGCTTGATAGGGCTATAACAAGGTTCCATGACACCTGGGAGGCAGAGGCAGAGCTTAAGACCTTTGGGCAGGCGGTTGCAGATGCAATGGGGTTTCACCTTGAAGAGGGAATACAGTTTGATATGACGGTTGAGGAGTGGCTTAAGTTTGCAAGTCAGGCTTCGTTAAAAGAGATGGGGGAGAAGGCAAGGTCTATGGGATTGAATATAACGTGGGACTGCGAGCTTCCAAGAACCCCAGAGGGTTATTACCAGATCAAGGGTGGTATTGATTATGCTATTGCAAGATCAATTGCTGTAGCGCCGTTTGCTGACCTTCTCTGGATGGAGACAAAAACAGCAAATCTAGAAGAGGCAAAACGTTTTGCCGATGCCATACATGCTGTGTATCCGGATAAGATGTTAGCCTATAACCTGTCTCCCTCTTTTAATTGGGATACAACTGGGATGACAGATGAGGAGATGAGAGAGTTTCCAAAAGAGCTTGGGAAACTCGGTTATGTGTTTAACTTTATCACCTACGGTGGACATCAGATTGATGGATTGGCGGCAGAGGAGTTTGCTGCAGCACTGCTACAGGATGGCATGCTAGCTCTTGCTCGCCTGCAGCGGAAGTTTAGGTTGCTTAATTCTCCGTATAGAACCCCTCAGGCCCTGGTAGGGGGTCCACGCCTGGATGCTGCTTTGGCCGCTTCCTCCGGGCGTACCGCTACAACCAAGGCAATGGGGAAGGGTTCAACCCACGTTCAGCACCTTGTTGAAACTGAGGTTCCTCCAAGGCTTCTTGAAAGGTGGCTTGAGATTTGGGCAGAGCACTACAAGATGCCCGGGAAACTCCGTGTGCAGTTAAAACCTCATCAGGCAGGCTCAGAGTTGCTTGAGTTAGATGTTATAGATGAAGCTGGTTCTAAGGTTGCCGATATTATATTTACAATCATTCGTGACCGTAAAAACAGAAACATCCTTTCGATAAGAGATCAGAATACCTACAAAGAGGAATACAGAAGAAAGCGTTTAATGACACTTATGCACCTCTTCTTAATACACAGGTATAAGATTTTCTCCGTTCACTATGTCACCCCAACAGAGGATAACGAGAAGCAGGCACGTGGAATGAAAAATATGGGTATCTACAGTGAGGTTAATATAGAGATTGGGCATATTATAGTTGCGGATGTTAACTCTGAGAAGGTAAAGGAGCTGCTAAACCCTGATCAGGTTGAGCTTAGAAAGCTGATTACAAAAAGCCTTAAGAAGGGAGTAGAGGAAAACTAGGCTTTAAGAAGTGAGTTGTTCTCATAGCAGAGGCCCTGATGACTGAGATGCTGTTTCTGTCATCGGGGCCTCTGTGTTTTTTAAGGCTGTGTCTCTGTTATAGTATAGTTTAGGGTGAACTGGTAGCATGGTTTATGAGATGGACGATTTTTCAGTTGATGTGATTGAGCAAAGCTACAGCGTTCCAGTTGTTGTTGACTTCTGGGCGCAATGGTGTGCTCCGTGTAGGGTTTTAGGGCCTGTGCTTGAGAAGCTTGCAAAGGAGAACAAAGGGCGATGGGTTCTTGTTAAGGTAGATGTGGATAAGCATCCACAGATTGCAGCCCGCTATGGTGTTACCAGTATTCCTAATGTTAAGCTTTTTGTTAACGGTAGGGTAGTAGATGAGTTTGTTGGAGCGCTTCCTGAGGAGGCTGTTATCCAGTGGCTTAAGAAGGCTTTACCAAGCAGGTATTCCGGGATGATCCAAGAAGCTGAGCGCATGTTATTGGAAAACAGGTTTGAGGATGCTCGGAAAATCTTAGAGGAAGTTATCGGGGCTGAGCCAGAAAACGAAAGGGCCCTTATTCTCTTAGCTAAAACCTATCTCTTCTCTGATCCTGGTAAGGCCTTTGAGTTAGTAGGTGGTATTGAAAAAGACCCCTCAGGTATTGTAGAGGTTGTAGGTGTATTTAAGAGGTTGTTTGAATACCTAAGGAATCCTGGCCTTCTTCCCGAGGATCCTGTAAAAGATATCTATTTAAAGGCTATAGCTAGCCTCTTTTCTCAAGACTTTGAAAAAGCGTTAAATGGGTTTATAGAGGTAATGGGTAAGAACCGGTATTATGATGATGATGGGGCAAGAAAAGCATGTATTGCGGTCTTTAGGTTTCTGGGTGAAGACCATGAGGTTACTCAAAATTACAGGCGAGTTTTTAGTAGGGTTTTGTATTCATAGTTAATGGGGTGGATGTGAAAAGAAGTATCAAATTAACCCTTTTTTGCTTTATTGTCTTACTGTTTGCTTTTAGCAGCTGTGATAAAAAAGATTTAGAAGAAGATAATAGGGTAACCATTGTTTTTAAATACGGAAAGTTATTTGGTGACCCTGAGCCAATAGAGAGGCTAATAAAAGAGTTTGAGAGTCTAAATCCAGATATAAGGGTAAAGGATGAGGTGCTTCCAGCTACAACAGATGAACAGCATCAGTTTTATGTAATCAATCTGGAGGCAGGTTCTAGGGATTTTGATGTTTTTTCCCTTGATGTTATATGGATTCCAGAGTTTGTAAGGGCAGGATGGCTTAGAGATTTAACCCATGTTATGCCCCCGGAGCTCAGAAAGGAATTCTTTCAGGGGCCTATGGAAGTTGCGATGCAGAATGGCAGGGTATACGCTATACCTTGGTATATAGATGCTGGGGTTCTTTATTACCGCAAAGACCTTCTTAGTAAGTACGGTTTTTCCCCTCCTAGAACTTGGGATGAACTTGTTTATATTGCTTCTGAGATTATGAGAAAAGAACCGGGAATCTACGGCTTTCTCTGGCAAGGGAAACAGTATGAAGGGCTTATTTGCAATGTGCTTGAGTACATATGGGGTAATGGAGGAAGTGTAGTAGAGAATGGTAAAATCGTTATTGACAGCCCTAATAACAAGCAGGCGCTTGGTTTTGTTAGGGACCTTATCCACAAATACGGTGTTACACCGAAATTCGTTACAACAATGACAGAGGATTCTACAACGAGGATATTTGCTAAGGGAAGGGCAATCTTTATGAGAAACTGGCCATATGCTTGGAATATACTGGAAAGGGAGGATTCACCTGTAAAAGGGAAAGTAGGTTTCTCTGTGCTTCCTAGCTTTCCAGGTTATAGTTCGTTTTCAACCCTTGGTGGTTGGTTCTTGGGGGTAAATAACTACTCTAGGCATCCTAGGGAGTCTGAAAAGTTTGTTAGGTTTCTCTCTTCATACAGGGCACAGAAGTTACTTTCTCTCACGGTTGGATACAGACCCACTTTAAAACGCATATACCGTGAAAGCGATATTGTAAAAACACAGCCCTTTACGGCACATCTCTATAAGGTTTTTGAACATGCCAGACCAAGACCTGTTACGCCGTTTTATATGGTAATTTCTCAGGTCATGCAATCTGAATTTAGTGCCGTAATAACCGGGATTAGGAATCCAGAGGATGCTTTAAAATCTGCAAAAAAGCACATAGAGTTTATAATGGGGATAGGGTATTGAGTCTGTACAGAAGAAGGCCTCAGATCTTTTTTCTTTTACCCGCTTTGTTTGTTCTTGCGTTGGTTATGTTTTACCCTCTGATTTATGTCCTCTGGTTAAGTTTTCATCGCAGGTTCTTGATATTTAATGTATCTGAGTTTATAGGATTTGGTAACTATGTTTTTTTGTTTTTACAGGATGAGAGGTTCTGGAATGCCCTCTACAATACGCTCTATTTTACCGTCACATCGGTTTTCTTAGAGCTTGTTTTTGGGCTGGCAATAGCAGTTCTTCTAAGCAGGGAGTTTAGGGGAAGAGGGGGTGTACTTTCAATCCTGCTTATTCCCTGGGTGATACCAGCGGTTGTTTCTGCAAAGATCTGGGAGTGGATATATAATCCTGACTTTGGTATTCTAAACTTTATTCTAAAGATCAATATTAACTGGTTAGGGGATCCTTTCTGGGCATTAAATGCGGCTGTTCTCGTTGATGTCTGGAAGGCAACACCCTTTGTTGTTTTGCTTCTTATAGCGGGATTTCAAACAATACCAAATGATCTATTTAAGGCGGCCAAGGTGGATGGGGCTTCAAGCTGGCACATATTCTGGTGTATAACGCTTCCGCTTTTAAAGCCTACCATACTTGTTGTGCTCGTTTTTAGAACGTTAGATGCGTTTAGGGTGTTTGATACGATATATGTTTTAACCGCTGGAGGTCCTGCAAATACAACTGAGACACTCTCTATATACACTTATAAGCTACTTTTTCACATATTACAGTTTGGGTATGGCTCAAGTGTTGCTGTGGTTATCTTTGTTTTTACAGGAATTGTCACTGTGTTTTATATGTGGCTTTTAAGTAGAGGGTAATCTAATGCAAAAGGTACAGTTTAGATTCTATTTGTTTCTCGTTTTTGTAATTACCTTCTTTGCAGGTCCCTTTCTATGGCAGGTAATAACCTCTCTGAAACCTGCTTCGGAGTTGGCCACTTTACCACCTGTTCTTCCCAGCAATCCCACCTTTGAGAACTATGCTTCTGTATTTAAGGAACGTCCTTTCCTTAGGGTAGTTTTAAACAGCTTTATAGTAGCAACCTCCACTGCCTTCCTCTCCATTGGCATCGGTTCACTGGCGGCTTTTGCTCTTGCAAAACTTGAGATGAAGGGGAAAAGTGTAGTTCTTTTGCTTGTACTATCTGCTTCTATGTTCCCATCCATATCTATTGTTGCTCCCCTTTTTGTATTGTTAAGAGCCCTGCATTTAAGAGATACTCTATTTGCACTTATCTTTACATATACTGTATTTGCTCTCCCCTTCACAATTTGGGTACTAACCGGCTTTTTTAAAAGCATACCTAATGAGGTTTATCTGGCATCAAGGGTTGATGGCTGTACGGTATTTCAATCTTTTTACAGGATAGTTTTGCCCCTTTCTGCACCGGGGCTCTTTTCTACCGCTATTTTGGTTTTTATATTTTCTTGGAATGAGTTTTTGTTTGCCCTTGTTTTTACAGCTACGGTTGCTTCGCGGACTGCACCCGTTGAGATAGCTCTTTTCCCCGGAATTCACGAGGTGCCTTGGGGTGAGATGGCAGCAGCTTCAGTTGTTGTTACCATTCCAGTTGTTGTACTTGTTTTTCTATTTAGACAGAGAATTATGGAAGGCATAATCATGGGGGCGATAAAGGGGTAGAGCCTTGGTTGAGATAAGGTTTGAGGGTGTTGAAAAGAGATTCGGAAGTGTAACGGTTATAAAGAAACTCGATCTCACTATAAAGAGTAGGGAGTTTTTTACCTTTCTTGGGCCAAGTGGGTGTGGAAAATCAACAATACTTAATATGATCGCCGGGCTAGAAGATGTAACTAGGGGAACCATATACTTCGATGGTGTTCCCGTTAATGGTCTTTCTCCAGCCGAAAGGGATGTTGCTATGGTTTTCCAAAGTTATGCTCTTTATCCTCATATGACAGTGTATGAAAACATTGCATTTCCCCTACGTGTAAAGAAGGAGAAAAAGGAAAGGATAGATGAAGAGGTTAAACGGATTGCTAGTCTTCTTGATCTGGAAAGTCTCCTCCAAAGAAAACCAAAGGAGCTTTCTGGTGGTCAAAAACAACGGGTTGCTCTTGGAAGGGCAATTGTAAGGAAACCGAAGGTGTTTTTAATGGATGAGCCTCTTTCTAACTTGGATGCTAAGCTCCGATTAGATATGAGATCAGAACTGAAAAAGCTTCACCAGGAGCTTGGAATAACAACCGTTTACGTTACCCACGACCAGGAAGAAGCAATGGTACTTTCGGATCGAATGGCGGTTCTCTATATGGGGATAATACAGCAGTGTGATATTCCGATAAACGTGTACAAAAAACCTGCGAACGTATTTGTTGCGGATTTTATAGGAAGCCCACCAATGAACTTTATTGATGGCTCATCTTTTACGGATGTAGAGCCAATCTGGTCAGCTTTAAGGGAACTGGACAGGGAAGTGGTTATTGGAATACGACCATACGACCTAATTGTAAGCACCAGGGAGTATGATGATAAATTCATGGTGTTAAGGGGTGAGGTGTTGATGGTAGAACAAACAGGCAATGAAATATGGGTAGATGGGATATTTAAAGGTATAAAGATAAGGGGAAGATTAATTGGGGAGAAGAACCCTTTTCCTGGTGAAAGTGTTTTTTTTCATGTTCCGTTTGAGAAATTACATATATTTGATAAGGAAAGTGGTACTAGGATCATCTGATTTAGAAATATCAGTATTTTTGTGTAAGATAATATTTAATGCAGTATTCCGTTAGAGTTTCTATGTGAAAGGTTCCTTCTTCCTTAAGCGGTATTTACGTATATCGGTTTCTGAAAAAAACTGTGTGGATGGAGGTTTTTAAGAGATGGCTTTTCCAAATAGCTCCAGGATGGAGCTTCCAATATTGCAGGAGCTTAATGCTACAGGTGGAGAGGAAAGAGTTAGGGTTCTTTACAGTCGCTTGGTTCCTTATTTCCCGCAGCTAACAGATGAGGATCTAAAGGAAAGGACAAAGTCGGGACGGAATCGCTGGAGAATGCTGGTTAACAAGGCAGGCCAATCCCTTGTTAAAAAAGGAGAGATAAGAAGGTATAGGGGTAGTTGGAGGCTTACTGAAAAGGGAAAGGAAAGGATTGAGCAAGAAGCTCTAGCTTTTGATATTCCACTTGAAACTGTGAAGGAGGAGCTTTCTCATGATGATGTTAAGAAGAAGCTAATAGAGATTGGTCTAATGCTGGGTAAATACGCCGAAGAAGAGTATAATAGGTTTGATGTTATATGGAAGGAAAGCAAGCTATCTCCACGTATAAGCCATGTTTTTGAGGTACAGATTAAGGGTAAGATTGAGAGTGCTTTGGCAAAGTTAAAACACGCATATGATGTACAGAGGTCAAAACCGTTTCTGGTGATTTCTGATGAGCTTAACTCAAAGAAAGCAAACCGCCTCCTCTATCCCCATCTGTCGGGTTCTTTCCATGAAATTGGGGATGTAACCACGATCTTAAGTGTTGGAGAGGTAAAGCGGGTTTATAATGCCCTAAGTTCTATAAAGAACGTTTTAGAGAAGTTTTTTGAGTAGAATACGAGATGCAAAACCTTACCCCTATTAGACAGCAGTATCTGGAAATCAAGAAAAGATACAGCGATATGATTGTGTTGTTTCAAATAGGGGATTTCTTTGAGACCTTTGATGAGGATGCAGAGATCGTATCACGAGAGCTTGGTATAGCCCTTACTTCTAAGAGACTCGGGAAGAACATTCGTGTTCCCCTGGCAGGAATTCCAGTGCATACACTTGAGCAATACATAGGAAAGCTTATTGACAGGGGATATAAGGTTGCTGTATGTGAACAGTTAACACCGCCTGGGAAGAAACTTATAAAAAGGGATGTAACTAGAATAATAACCCCTGGAACCGTAATCGAGTTAAATCTTCTTGATGGAAAAACAAACAACTACCTTGCAAGTGTGGTTCTGGAAGGCAGTAAGGCAGGAATGGCTTATGCGGATATTACAACCGGGGAGTTTCTTACCACAGAGCTTTCTTCAGATAAAGTGGTTTTGGAGCTAGGGCGATTAAAACCTTCTGAGCTTCTTTTGCCAAGGAGTGTTTCGATTAAGGATTTGGAGTTTGTAACTGGATTTAAAGGGGTGATAACTCTGCTTGATGACACCGTGTTTGAACCTGAAGGATGTCGCAGAGCTCTTTTGGATCACTTCAAAACCGAGTCTTTAGTACCTTATGGGTGTGAGCATCTACCACTGGCTGTAAGAGCAGCTGGCACTATTGTTCAGTATCTTGATCAAATCCAAAGAAGGGTACTTGATCAGCTTACCCGTTTAAGCGTTTATTCTACAGACTCATTTATGGAGATAGATCCAAAAACGCTTGCAAATCTAGAAGTTTTCCATGGCAGTACTGGTACACATTATGGTTCTTTAATTTCCATAATAGATCTTACAAGCACACCTATGGGGGGTAGGTTGCTAAGGAAGTGGTTAAGACAACCGCTTCTGGATGTAAATGAGATTGAAAAAAGACAGGAAGTGGTTCAGTTCTTCTATGAGAACCCAATTTTACGTAAAAGGCTTGGAGAGCTTATTGGTAGGATATTCGATATTGAGCGACTCGTAGGTAGAGTAAAGGCAGGAGTTGTAACACCTAGGGAAATTGTTGTTTTAGGACGTAGTCTAGGGGTTGTATCTGAAATAGTGGGCTTAATTAAAGACAAAGAACCTTTAAAAGAGTTCATATGTTCTGGTTTGGATACGTGTGAGGATATTGCTAGATTAATCTCCACTGCTGTAGTTGATGAGCCTCCAGCCAGCTTGGAACAGGGAGGAGTTATAAGAAACGGTTACTCAAAAGAGCTGGATCAGCTAAGGTTGCTATTAAAAAACAGTAAAAAATATATGGCAGATCTGGAAACAAGAGAAAGAGAGAGAACCGGAATTAAATCTCTTAAAGTTGGTTACAATAAGGTTTTTGGTTACTATATAGAGGTAACCAAACCAAACCTCCCATTGGTTCCTCCTGAGTATATTCGTAAGCAAACCCTGGTAAATGCAGAGCGGTTTGTAACACTGGAGCTAAAAGAGTTTGAGTCCATAATATCTAATGCTCAGGAAAGAATAAAAGAGCTTGAAACCAGTCTTTTTCAACGTATATGTATGAAGATTGGTGAACAGCGAGAGAGGGTAATCCGTATTGCCAGTGTTATTGCCCATGTTGATGTTTTTTTGGCTCTTGCGGAGGTGGCGGTTCGTAATAACTATATCCGTCCCAGATTAAATAATGGGGATTCTATAATAATAAAGGGCGGGCGGCACCCTGTAGTTGAGCACACTGTAAGGAACGGGGAGTTTGTTCCAAACGATACGTTTCTCTCAAATGATGAAAACCAGATAATTATCATTACTGCCCCCAACTCTTCTGGAAAATCAACCTATTTAAGACAGGTTGCTCTTATTGTGCTTTTAGCACAGATAGGGAGCTTTGTACCTGCAGATTCTGCCACAATCGGTATAGTTGACCGCATATTCACAAGGGTTGGTCTCCAGGAGCATATTGCTCTGGGGCAGTCTAGCTTTATGCTTGAGATGATGGAGACAGCTCATATACTAAACAATGCAACACCCAGGTCGCTTATAATACTTGATGAAGTAGGACGGGGAACCAGTACCTATGATGGGATTTCTATATCAAGGGCTATCATAGAATTTTTACACGAATACCCCAATATCCGTGCAAAAACACTCTTTGCAACACACTATCACGAGCTAACCGAGCTAGAAGATGTACTTCCCCGTGTGAAGAACTTTCACATGGAGGTTTTAGAGAAAGAAGATGGATTTGTTTTTCTGCGCAGGTTGGTTCCAGGTAGGGCCAAAAGAAGCTATGGTGTTCATATAGCACGACTTGCAGGTTTACCCAGACCTGTGGTTGTGCGGGCCAGGCAGCTACTTTCTGAGTATGAAAAAAACCGTGGTAATAAGGACTCTTTAATATTTAGTGAAGACATGAAAAAACTTGAGGTACCTCCCTTTAAGGATACTTATGATGATAGTTATCGTATGCGGAGCGGTGTGTTGGAAGAGCTTATGCAACTCAATATTAATACCATGACACCTGTTGAAGCCCTTGTTAAGCTATATGAGCTTCAGAAGAAGCTCTCTGGTTAGCTGTGTTTGATTTGATTTTTCATCTGTCTTATAGAAACTATATTGTGTAGCAGAATATAGAAAGAAGGGGGGTTAGGTAATGGCTGAAGAAATTGATGTAAGGGAAGATGTAGAGACCCTTAAGAAGGATATATCCAAGCTTCGTCAAGATATATCTGAGATAACACAGAAGCTTTTAAAGATAGGTAAGGATGAGACGGATGCTGCCAGGGGAAAGGTTAGAATAGGTGTTCAAAGACTTATAGAAGATGTGGGTCAGGCTATAGGTCAGACGCGCAAACGTGGGAGAGAAACTGTTGAGTCAGTTGAGGAAAAGATTGAAGAAAGGCCTTTTTTAACCCTATCCTTAGTTTCTGTTCTAGCTTTTATAATTGGACTTATTCTGGGTATTTTAGTTGATAGAAACAGTAGCAGCAGCACCGATTAAGCAGGTAATTGCTCTAACACCATTGACCAAAGCTTATTATCTGCTTAAAGATGTTACAGTCCTTTCCGCTCTTTCTTGTTTTGGACGAAGTGCTTCCGCCACTTGCTTTTGCCGTTGTTACCCTTCCCAGAAATAAGATGGCTGGGGCTGAATATATACCAAGCTTTAAGAGCTTTCGTCTTGCACTGTTTACGCTATCGGAATGACTTTTTTTTGGTCGTGTGCTGTTCATCTATTTATTCCTTAAGCTAAAATATACATCTAGCCAAACTATTTACAATTGCACTATAGTTTTAACTTTTATTACGCTAAAAGTATTAAGAATCTATTCCTCCCAAGACCTTTAGTTCCTTTCTACCTGCTTCTGTAAGCTTGTATGCTATAGAACCTTTTTCCTCATATTCTTCTATAAGTCCCTGGGATAGGAGGTAATCCAGTTCTTCTATTAAGGAGTATCCATCTTTGTCCTTATCCGATATCTCATCGAAAAGGGCCTGTAGAGTAGCAGGGCTCATCTCGGAAATTAGCTTAAGAATATCATACCTGCTAAGCATTTTCCTAAACCTTTTTAGTTCCGATTACCTATTATTTTAATTTGTTTATTGAGATGTTCCAAGTGATTTGGCTTGATTCATTTAAAGGAATGAATATCTTTAGTGTGAAAGCAAAAAGACCTAGGCTAACAAATAGGAGGTGAGTGCTAATGTATAGGGCAGATGTTGAGAGAGCAAGGAGGAGAAATAGACCTTCTAAAGTAGCACATGAAAACCCCAACAGAAGGGTATGGATTCCCAGTGTAGATGTTTACGAAACTGACAACGAGTATGTCATAAATGCAGAACTTCCTGGAGTATCTAGAGAGGATATAGCAATTGAGTTAAAAAACGAAGTTCTTTTAATAAAAGGTGAGAGAAAACCCGCAGATAATCTACTAAAAGGTGCTAATCTGGTAAAGGGTGAAAGTGTTTATGGTCCCTTTACCCGTAGATTTATTCTTCCTCCAGATGCGGATGCTGATAATGTAAAGGCTAGGTATATTAATGGTGTTCTTAGTGTGGTTATCCCAAAAAGAAAAGAGGTGCAGCCAAAGAGGGTGGAGATCGAGGTTAAATAGATGGTGGTGGTTTTAGTTAGATGTTAAGGGATGAAAAGTGTAGATTCTGTAAAATTGTAAGCGGAGAGGAGCCAGCTTATATGGTGTTTGAAGATGAAGACTCTGTTGCTTTTTTAGATCATAGACCTCTTTTCCCCGGTCACTGTCTTTTAATTCCGAGGGCTCATTATAAAACCATTATTGATTTACCCTTAGAACTTATCCCGAAACTCTTTATCAATGTTAGGCTTCTAGCACATGCGGTAGAGATTGGTTTAAAAGTGGATGGCTCGTTTGTGGCAATTAACAACCGTGTGAGTCAGAGTATTCCCCATTTACATATACACATAGTGCCAAGACGCAGGAAGGATGGTTTAAGAGGTTTTTTCTGGCCAAGACAGAAATATAAAGATACTGACTCTATTTTAGAGGTTCAAAATGCTATAAGATCAGCAATAGGCCTCCTTACCTCTTCTCATAATGCAGAGGGTTTATGAACGTAACTTGAGGAAATGTTTCATGGATTTACAAGTGATTTTTTGTTCTCTCAATGGTTGTTCTTTAGATTTCTTGGCCTTGTTTATTTGCTTGCTTTTTCCTCACTTTTAGTTCAAATAAAGGGCCTTTATAGTTCAAAAGGTATTTTACCGGCAGGGGAATATCTGGAGAGGGTAAGGAGACGCTACGGAATACGGAGATTTTTTCGTTGTCCTACTCTTTTCTGGATTAATAGCAGTGATCATGCCCTTATTGGTGCTGGCATTATAGGGATTGTTTTTTCCCTTTTGCTTGTAACTGATCATCTTACCTCTGTTTCTCTTTTAGTGCTTTGGATGTGTTATCTTTCATTTGTAAGTATAGGACAGGATTTTTTGATGTTTCAGTGGGATGCCTTATTACTTGAGATCGGATTTTTAGGGTTTCTTATATCACTTGATACTCCTTCATCTTCGTTTTCCTTACTCTTGTTATGGTTTGTTAACTTTCGTTTTATGTTTTCTTCCGGTATAAGAAAGCTTTTAAGCGGGGATAGAACATGGCGCAATCTAAGTGCCCTTAAATACCACTACGAAACCCAACCTCTTCCAACACCACTGGCCTGGTATGTGCATAAAATGCCTGTGGCTTTTCATAGGATATGTACCTTCCTGGTTCTGTTTATTGAAATAGTTGTTCCGTTCCTGATATTTGGTTCCAATACAATGCGCGTAGTTGCTGCTTTGATCCTAGCCTTCTTGCAGGTTGCCATTGTCCTTACTGGGAACTACGGTTTTTTTAATATTTTATCCATTGTTATCCTCATACCACTAGTTCCAGATGGAATATGGTTTCGTCTAACAGATAGTGTAAATACTTTTCACAGTGCAATACATAGTAGGGCTATTCAACATATTATCCATTTCGTAACAGGTGTGCTTTTTGTTTTAAATTTGCTCCAGTTTATCGCAATCTTTTTAAAATCAAAAGGTGTATTACGTTTGCTTTCGATATTTTCACCTTTCTTTCTGGTAAACAGTTACGGCCTTTTTACCGTTATGACAACTCTGCGCTATGAGGTCAATATAGAGGGAAGTGATGATGGTGTTAACTGGAGAGAATACGAGTTTAAATGGAAACCGGTTAAGGAGAATAATCCCCTGAAATGGAACATACCTCACCAGCCAAGGTTGGACTGGCAGATGTGGTTTTTAGCTTTAAGGCAACACGGAATTGATCTGTGGTTTGTAAATCTTCTACTTCGCCTTCTTGAGGGAGAAGGTTCGGTTTTATCCCTGTTAAAAACGAACCCGTTTCCAGAAAACCCTCCTAGGTATATAAGAGCAGTGCTTTACGAATACCGTTTTACCAGTACTGAAAAGAGGCGCAAAACCGGTTGCTGGTGGGAAAGAAAGCCTCTTGGGCTGTTCTGTCCGGTGATAAATCTAAAGTAGCTACTTCTTTTTTCTCTGGTTTTGTAACTTGTTGTCTTTCTCACGGGATAGGTTGGCCATATCCTCCTTGTATTTGATTACCTTTTCTAGAAGGGAGGGGTCTGAGGTTGCTAGAATCTCTACCGCAAGGAGGCCTGCATTTCTTGCTCCGTTTATTGCAACTGTTGCAACAGGAACACCGTTTGGCATCTGCACTATCGAGAGAAGTGAGTCAAGCCCACTTAACGACTCGGTGCGTATTGGAACACCGATAACAGGAAGAGGTGTATGAGCTGCAATCATCCCCGGCAGGTGGGCTGCTCCACCCGCTCCTGCAATTATTACACGTATTCCTCGTTTATGTGCTTCTTGTCCATATCTTGCCATATCTAGTGGTGTACGATGTGCAGATATTATACGAATCTCATATGGTACATTAAATTCCTCACATACCTCTGCAGCAAGCTTCATGGTCGGCAGGTCTGAGTCACTTCCCATTACAATTCCAACTAAGGGGTTCATCTTTTCCTCCGTTGTGGCTTTGATTAGAAAGAGATAAGCTTTGCTGCCTTGGTTGCTTTATCAAGAGCCTCTTCAACACTGTTAGCCAAAACCGTTACATGTCCCATTTTTCGGCCTGGACGGGTCGTTTTTTTACCATATACGTGTACATTTACCCCGGGTATCTTCAAGGCATCTTTAAGCCCCTTTATATGTACAGGACCATTGCGTGTTCCCAGAAGGTTTACCATAACAGCCGCTGGAAGAACCATAGATGTAGAACCAAGGGGAAGACCTAAAATAGCACGTACATGGTTTTCAAACTGAGAGGTAAAACACGCCTCTATTGTATAGTGTCCTGAGTTGTGTGGGCGAGGAGCAAGTTCGTTTATAAGTATCCTTTCATCGTTAAGAAGAAACATCTCTATACCAAATATACCAACCCCGTCTATTACTTCAATCGTTTTCCTTGCTATCTCTTTTGCACTCTCCAAGCTATCTGAGCTGACTTCTGCTGGTGCCTTTACTATATGACATATGTGGTTCTTCTGAATAGTTTCTACAACTGGATATACAGCCACCTCTCCATTTGAGCTACGTGCAACCATTACTGCAAGCTCCTTTTTAAATTCCACAAACTCTTCAACCATAAGTGGGATTCGTGTTTGCTCAAATCTTCTCCAGACATCCTCCACGCTGCTGGGTCCGTTAATTAGAGCATTTCCTCGTCCGTCGTAGCCATTTCGTCTTGCCTTTAAAACAAGTGGCCACCCCAGTGTTTCTCCAGCCTTGTAAACATCTTCTTTCTCTGAAACCGCCATAAAGCGGGGAACCCCGATACCATTTGAGTCGAGTAACTGCTTCTGTAGTAGCTTATCCTGTACTGAACCAAGGGTATCGGCTCTGGGATAGATAAGCACACCATCAGATTCTACTTCTCTAAGGAGGGAGGCATCTACAAATTCATTCTCAAGGGTTAAAATATCTGATAAGCTTGCAATCTTTCTTATCATTGATATGTCGTTTAGTGGCCCCACAACCTTTAACTCTGTAACCTGCTGGGCTGGACTATCTGGAGCCGGATCAAGTATGGCTATCTGAAAGCCAAGTTTGTAGGCTGCAGTTGCTGTCATACGTGCAAGTTGGCCTCCACCCAAGATGCCTACTATTCGTATTTCTTTTCCTCTGTTTTCCATCGAATACTCTCTAATCATATCATAACTCTCCTTTTATTCAATAAATATGTATTAGAATATTCAAATATTTCAACAATGTGTAGTACTGGTTGCTATACCTCCGGTATAGGTGTTTTTCGATCAGGATTAAATCAACTTTTTATGTCTTAGAATATTGTAAAATTTTATAAAATATTTTATAATGTTAATCTGTTAAGATGCCAAAGCGTATAATTAAATCTGTTTCGGATCTTTTTGGTGTTCTTTCAAACCCTATAAGGTTGCATATTCTCATACTGCTTAATGAGGGGGAAAAAGACGTTAAGGAAATCCACGAAAAGCTTGGAATAAGCTCTTCCAACGTATCGCAACATCTGGCTATTCTTAGAGCACACCATCTTGTGGATATAAGAAATGAGGGAACACACGTTTTCTACAAACTCCATAATGACAAGGTTATAGACATCATTCGTGAAGCCATAAGGTTTCTTGAGCTTGAGTTCTCAGAGGCTGAAGAGTTAAAGAGCGTTATAGGTAAATTGGGGATTTGATCTTAACCTGGCTACTTACACCATGTGGGAAAAGACTTTCCCCCTCCTTTTGTTAGTTGACGTTGGTTTTCTCCGTTTAGATACATAATATAAATGTCCTTTGCTCCAGTTCTTGTGGAGGTGAAGGCTATATAGTGTCCATCAGGAGACCATGACGGGTTTTCGTTTCTTCTCGTTCCGTAGGTGAGCCTTTTCTCATCTGAGCCATCCGGGTTTATGGTATATATGTTTGCCTCACTGCCCTCTACCCTTACAAACGCGATTTTGTTTACTGCAGGGTTAGGAGACCAGGCTGGATCAGTACTGTAACCTCCAGAGGTAAGCCTTCTTACCCCGCTTCCATCTGTATTCATTACGTATATTTGAGGAATACCGTTCCTGTCAGAGGTAAACGCTATTTTGGTTCCATCAGGTGACCAGGTTGGGGATACATCTATGGATGGATGGCGTGTTATGTTTACCGCTCCACTGCCATCTGGGTTTGCAATGTAGATATCACCGTTTGCACTGTAAGCAATCTTTTGTCCATCTGGAGACCACTCTGGACTCTGTTCCAGCCTGAATGCGCGGGTAATTCTTTGCTCTTCAACCCTTGGAATGAGCTTTAGTATGTATATATCCTGATCCCATACCTTATCTGAGCTGAATGTTATCCTGGTTCCATCCGGGGAGCAGTGAGGTGACATAACAAGTGCGTTGTGATTTGTAAGACGCCTTACATTGTAGCCATCATAATCCATTATATAGAGGTCTCTTCTATGTTGTGCTCCAGAGACATACACTATCTTTGAGGTAAAGAAGCCATCTATACCTGTAAACTCTTTTAAAACCAGGTTGGCAAACCTGTGGGCGGCTTCCCTTACCCTGTCTGGAGTGGCTTCATATGACCTTCCCTGAAGGGGTTTTTCAGCTATAACATCAAATAGGGTAACGTCTATTGTAATTCTATTGCCGGAGTATTTGTAGTTACCCTTTATAAAGGCTTCAGCCCCTGATTCAAATAGAGCCTGGAAGTCTGTATATCCACCGACATCCGGGTTTGTAATGGTATCTTTTCTTACATCGAAAAGTCCAGAGTTCTTAAGATCATTTCTTAGAACCTCAACAAACTCTCTTGCTTCTTTCTGACCTACCCCGGGGCCTTCTAAATCTGGAATGACTATGGATATCTTTTTTACTATAGGCTCATCAATTGGTGGAAGTATAATTCTGGCAAACAGAGTGTCTTTTAAGAAGAATAGGGAAAAAGCAAATAAAACAATGGTGGTTAGTAAACGGTACCTCATTTTTTCCTCCGTTTGTTAAAGGGATTTGCAAACACAATACAGGGCAGGTTGATTCCTAGGGGGATTTTCCACATGCCGGTTACTCTTCAAGCTCAACATTCCAGTAGGAAGCATCTACAAAGCTAAGGAATGGTTCCCACTCTTTGTATCTTATAGATTTTATATAAACGTTGGAGAATGGATTCCATAATGGCCTTCTAGGTTTGCTTCTAAGTTTCATGCCTGATTCCTCAGGTGTTCTTCCTCCCTTCTTTCTGTTACATTCCACACAGCAACATACAACGTTTTCCCATGTGCTTTTTCCACCAAGGGATCTTGGAATTACATGGTCTATGGTAAGTTCAGAGTATGGGAACTTCTTACCACAGTACTGACACATACCACCGTCTCTCCTAAATATGTTTAGACGGTTGAATTTAACCTCTTTCTTGGGTACCAGGTCATACCTTACAAGCATTATCACTCTTGGTATCTTTATTATCTTATTTACGGTTCTTATAGCATCTTCTTCCTTGGCAGCAGAAACTTGGGTCCACGATTCAAAATCAAACGTTTCGTAGTTATCTCCAACTGCCTTTGCAACACCACAGTAAAGCATTATAAAGGCCCGTTTTACATTTGTAATGGTAATGGGAACAAAATATCGGTTTAGTACTAAAACGGGTGATGTCAACATAGTTACTTACAAAATCTACCCATTTTTGGTTGCAGTAGCAAGAATTTGCTTCTGGTAAGGGCTTTGTGGTTGTTTAAATCTGAACCCGATTCAGTTAAATTTATTACAAAAAAAGTAGAGGATATTTACTTATGGATAGTCTCTTTGCCGTATTTATAGTTCAGGTGCTTTTTGGAGTTTTTCTGTTTTTGATTATTTATCATTTCTTAAGCCTAACTGGTAAGTTAAAACAGGAAATAGTTGATTTTAAAGATGCTTGCAGAGGGGATAAGGGAGATAGATAGCTATGTATCCAGAACTGTTTAGGATAAATGACTTTGTAATCTCTTCTTTTGGTGTAATGGTAGCACTTGCTTTCCTTGTTGCTTACTGGGTTGCATCTATTGAATTTAAGAGAAAGGGTTTAGATGAGAGGCTTCTTAACAATCTTCTTCTTGTGTCGATGATCGGGGGGATAATGGGGGCAAAGCTTTTTTATGTGTTTGAGAATGTACCTCTTGGTGATTTGCTTGCTAATCCTTTCCCCTACCTTTTCTCAAGGGGTGGGCTTACTTTCTATGGAGGTTTTCTAGGGGCTGTTTTCTTGGTTCTTCTGTTATCCTGGAAAAACCGGATAAGTTTCTGGACTATAGCAGATGCACTCGCTCCTTCAATTGCCATTGGGCATGCAATAGGGCGTATAGGTTGTTTTCTTGTTGGTGATGATTATGGAACCCCCTCAAACCTTCCCTGGGCTATGTCTTTCCCAAAAGGGCTTCCTCCAACTACGGAGAAGGTTCATCCTACCCAGATATACGAGGCTTTATACCTGGGGATTGTTTTCTTAATTTTATGGAGGCTCCGGAAAAGAGAACGGGGAGGTGGGTGGCTGTTTTCGGTTTTTCTTATCCTTTCTGGGGTAGAACGATTCTTTATAGAGTTTATAAGACAGACAACCCCAAGCCCTATACCAGGTTTATCCATTGCTCAGCTTGTTGCTCTTTTACTGGTTTTATTTGCTGTGGTAAGGCTCTGTATTATCTATAACAGGAACCAATCCAGAGCTTCTAGGGTGTAACTTCTCTTTTAAATACGAAGCGATGAAAACAGTGGGAAAAATCGACGTTTTTATATCTGTTATCTCAGGTGCGGTTTTTGCAATCGCATTTATGGTTCCCTATGGAGGTATTATTTCCTGGTTTGTACTGGTTCCCTTTTTCCTTATCCTCGAAGGGAAATCACCTCGGGCTGCCTTTATACTGGGTCTTCTTACGGGGAGCTCTGTAAATGCAGTTGGTACATACTGGATTATAGGTACACTTACCAGGTTTGGTGGTTTTCCGTATGTGGTAAGCGTTTTATTCCACCTTCTCTTCAGTATCTATTCTGGACTCTATATCTCTTTATTTGCTTACCTATCTTCAAGGTTTGGGCTTTTGGGTAAAGAGGGTCTGGTTTCAGCTATTCTTATAGCTGCTCTTTGGACTTCTGTAGAGTTTTTCTTTCCCTTTCTTTTTCCCTACGGGATTGCAAACTCTCAGGCTAGTTTTATCCCACTGATTCAGGTTTCTGACCTTTTTGGGATTCATTCTCTGAGTTTTTTAATTGTGCTTGTAAACATAACCCTCGCAAGGTTGGTTGGTGCACTTAGGATACGGAGGAAGAAACCTTTGGGGGAGATCTTCTTTTCAATTGGCCTTCTTTTTTTGGTTATTGTTTATGGGATTATAAAAATGGACCGTATAGAGCAGAAGATTTTAACCTCTCCCAAGGTAAGGATAGGTATTGTTCAGGCAAACTTTGATTTTTTTGAGAAAAACGAGGATAACGAGGAGACCATTTCCAAAACCCACAGCGATATGTCTAGGAAGTTTAACTCAGCAGACCTGATAGTTTGGCCTGAAACAGCTGTACAGGCATGGATCCCTGATTCGGAGAATGCTCTTGTTGTTAATGGAAGGTCTTTGATCCCTGATATACCCGGTTCTTATTTCCTTGTCGGTGGGCTCTCATTTAAAATAAAAGAGCTTGGTGCTGATGGTACGTTAACCGATGAGCAGGTGGATAAGTTTAACACGGCCTTTCTTACCGACTCCAGTGGAAGAATTCTAGGGCGATACCATAAGGTGAAACTGCTTCTTTTTGGAGAGTACCTGCCATTTGCAAAATACGTCCCTGCACTTAAAAAGCTAAGTCCAGCCTCAGGCGATTTTACCCCTGGAAATGAGTTGAAGCTTCTAGAGGTAAAGGAGAAGGGCTTAAAGATAGCTCCTCTTATCTGTTATGAGGATATTATCCCCTACTTTAGCAGGGAGCTTGCAAAAAAGGGGGCTAATATAATAGTAAATCTAACCAATGATGCCTGGTTTGGCAGATCCACAGCTCCCTATCAGCATCTTCTTGTCTCCATACCAAGGGCTGTTGAGACAAGGCGTTATCTCATAAGGGCAACAAATACCGGTATAAGTGCTGCAATTGATCCTCTGGGAAGAGTAGTTGCCAGAACCGATATCTTTAAAAGGGTTACCCTAGAGGTGGAAGCTGGACTTATGGAGGGAAAAACTATCTATACGAAACTTGGGGATGTTTTCCCGTTAGGGTGTCTTGTTTCTTTTGTTGTCTATGTTTTCTTCTCTTTCCTTAAGGGCAGGAATAATATCCTTTAGGGACTCTAAAAACTCGGTGTTTTCCTCGGGTTTTCCTATTGTTACGCGCATACAGTTTTTAAGTCTTCCTGGTGAGTTAAAGTTTCTTATGAGTATTCCTCTATTTGCAAGCTCTCTGAATACGTAATCCGCATCACTTACCCTAAAGAGTATAAAGTTGGCGTCGCTTGGAAAGGCCTCTATCCCCATAAGTTTTAGGGTTTCAAAAACCCTTTTCTTCTCTCTTACGATAAGCTGTATGTTTTCTCTAACAAACTCTGAGTTGTCTAGAACGATTTCAGCTATTTTCTGGGTAAGGGAGTTTATATTATATGGAAGCCGAACCTTATTTATCTCCTTAATTAACCTTGGGTTTCCAAATAGGATTCCCAATCTTATACCTGCAAATCCAACCTTTGACATGGATCTAAGAACCATAAGGTTTTCGTGTTTTTCTATAAGCGGCAGGAAGGTTTTGCCTGAAAAATCACAGTATGCCTCATCGAGTATAACCGGGCATGTTGAGTTATTAATTATTTCAAATACCTTCTCGTCTGAGAACCTATTGCCGGTTGGGTTATTGGGAGAGGCAAGGAAGATAAGATCAGGATCCCCCCTTCTTATTTCTCTTAGCATCGCTTTTAAATCTATATCAAATCCATCATCAAGCTCAACCTCTATGGGCTCCAGTCCAAGGGCAACACTTATTATCCTATACATCGAGAAGGTTGGTACCGGATAGAGTACCCTCTGGGTTTTGCCAGAAAACGTTATCATAAGAAGCTCTATTAGTTCGTCTGAGCCGTTTCCAAGAAGAATACCCTCCTTTGGAAATCTCACTATGCTTGATATCTTATCCCTAAGGGTTGTGGCCTGAGCATCTGGATACCTGTTTATCTGGATCTCTTTTAACTCCTTAAGCACCTTTTCTAAAACATCTTCGGGTAGGTTAAAGGGGCTTTCGTTTCCATCGAGTTTTATCCTGTATCCTAAAGTGGGAATCTCATAGGCAGATATCTGGCGAATTCCTTCTTTTACCCTGGTATAAAGTATGGATTCTAGCTTTGAACTAAATCCCTTGGTTTCTTTCTCTAACTGGTGCCCTTTCTTTTCTTTTTTTATCTCTGCTTCTATCTCGTTTACGCACTCAATACATATGTTTATACTTTTCCCCTCAAAGACCCTTCTTTCTCCTCCCTGCTCTCTGTTGCAGAATGAACAGTATATGCCCTTTTTTATTGATTCATCGGATATGCAGAATTCCTCAAGTATCTCTCTTACAAGGCTTAAACACTCAGAACATATGGCCAGTTCCCCTTTTTGAGCAATGTGCTTTGTGTCAGTACTGGATATGTTGCAAAACGAACATCTTACATCCAAAACAAATAGCTCTCCAAAAACTAAGTTTCAAATCTTACTTTAACTGATAGAGCATGGGCTTCAAGCCCTTCGGTTAAGGCAAGGTCCATAACGGGTTTTGCAAGCTCTTTAAATCCCCCCTCTGAAATCGATATTACACTTGGCATCCTTAGAAAGTCATAGACGCTAAGGGGGGAGGAGAATCTTGCAGCTCCACCTGTTGGAAGAACGTGACTTGGTCCTGCTATGTAGTCACCAAATGCTTCCGTAGAGAGTGCTCCAAGAAATACGGCTCCTGCGTTTTTTATCTTTGGAAGAACCTCTTTTGGATTTCTTACGCAGAGCTCAAGGTGTTCAGGTGCAAGTGTATTTGCTACTGCTACCGCTTCCTCAAGTGTGTCCACAACGAATATCCTTCCATTGTTTCTAATTGCACTACCAGCAATATCCTTTCTCTTTAATGTCTTTAGCCTTTTTGAAACCTCAATTTTTACCTCTCTGGCAAACTCGGATGAGTTTGTAACAAGTACCGGAACAGCCATCTCATCGTGTTCTGCTTGTGCAAGCAGGTCAGCTGCCACCCACTCTACTGGGGGGGTACCATCGGAAACTATAAGAACCTCACTTGGCCCCGCTATCATATCTATATCCACAACACCAAATACAAGCCTTTTTGCAGCGGTTACATATACGTTGCCAGGGCCAACAATCTTATCCACCTTTGGTATGGTCTCTGTTCCATAGGCGAGTGCAGCAATTGCCTGTGCTCCTCCTACCTTGTATATCTCATCCACCCCTGCTATGGAAGCAGCAACCAACACCGCAGGGTTTATTTCACGGTTGGTATAGGGTGTTACAAGAACCAGTTTCTCCACCCCTGCTACTTTTGCCGGGATTGCGGTCATAAGGACTGTAGATGGGTACGCAGCTTTTCCTCCGGGGATATAAAGCCCCACCTTCTCAATGGGTCTTATTAAGTACCCAAGCTCATTTCCAAGTGAATCGGTAAACATAATCTCTCCGGGAAGTTTCTTCTCATGGTAGAGACGGATCCTCTGAGCAGCTAGGGTAAGGGCAGATTTTACCTCCTCGGGGGTTTCCTGTATTGCTTTTTCTATATCATCCTCTGAAACCCTAAGGGTTTTGGGGGAAAGCTCTACTCTATCAAACTTCTTTGTGTATCTTAGCAGTGCGTAATCTCCCTTTTCCCTTACCTCTCTTATGATTCTCTTTACAGTGGACTCAATACGTGTGTCTATAGGATCCGGTTTCCACCTGTATTCTTTGAGTTTTTTTTCGATGTTTTCTCTTTTAAGGTGAATTATCCTCATGAAATAAGGATTATACACTACAAACTTACCAGTGAAATACTTGCATTAAAAAAATAAGTATTTCCAAAGAGTTACATTGCACGGTGCTTGCCCATTCCATGGTTTAGTGTATTCCTTGATAAATAAGAAAAAGCCTTTACAATGTTTAGAGGGTTTATTTACCCGTAGTTGATATACCGGTATCAGCTTTTGGTCAAATTCTCTTGTACAGGTTGTTAGAGGAGTTTAGGCATGAAGGTCTTTATATCAGAAGCAGCTTTTATGGGGATTATCTTAAGCTCAATAGAGGTTTACAAGAAAGAGTGCTTGGGACTCCTTCTCGGATATAGATTAGAAGATAGGTTCATTGTAGAGTACAGTGTTGCCTATCAGAGTGCGAAGCGAAAGACCAACGGGGTATCTCCAAATCATATAAGGCACAGTAGGATAGAGAGCATACTTCCCAAGTTTGACAAGCTTCAGATTATAGGAGATTTTCATTCACATCCACAGTATGGCTCTCTTAAGGGGGTTCCAAGACCTAGTCCTACCGATATAAGCGATATGAAGGCAGGAAATGTTTATCTGATAGTGGCTATAAACGACAACAAACGCTCTGTAAGATGGCAGGAAAACAAAGACGGCACTATATCGGGAACCCTTAATGACTTTCATTTTAAGATATCTGCTTACCATTTTGAGGGGAATAGATTGAGAAAAAGCCCGATTAAGTGCCCGTTTTGTCTTGCATTGAGTAACTAGGGTTTCTGTGTAATGATATTTTTTTGGCGGGAGTGTAGAGGTGAGGGTTTTTATTGCTGCTTTAATCCCTGAAGATACAAAGCTTGAGATAAAGAGATATGTGGATGAGGTAAAGAGGTGTTGGGATGGGGTTAAATGGGAGGACCCAAAGAAGTTTCATATAACCCTTAAGTTTCTGGGGGAGATTGAGGAGGCAAGGGTAGAGGACATTAAAGGGGTTCTTTCAGAGGTGGTAGGGGCTTATTCTCCATTTAATGTTACAGCTTCGGGACTTGGGGGATTCCCTGACCTTAGAAGACCCCGTGTTATTTTTGTGGATTTGCTAGAGAACAAAGAATTTGAAAGTTTTCAAAGGGATATCGAGGAGGGACTTACAAGAGCAGGATTTAAAAGAGAGGAGCGCCCTTTTGTATCTCATATTACGGTTGGAAGGGTAAAGGGTAGGGCTGTATTAAGAAGTGCCCTGCCCACAATGAGGCCTTTATCGTTTAGTATATCCGAGGTTGCTGTTATGAGGAGCATCCTTAAGAAAGAGGGCTCTGTTTATACACCTCTTTTTGTTTTTAGGCTTTCCTGAGTAGAGTGGATTTGACAATTTCCAATGAATTAGGCAAAAATTTTAGTAGTAATTACTATAGGAGTTTAGATATGCAGGCTATTATAAAAACCGGTGGTAAGCAGTATATAGTGAAGCCAGGAGATGTGGTAAAAGTTGAAAAGCTTGGGGGGAACAGTGGGGATGTTGTTGAGTTTAAAGAGGTTCTGATGGTGTCGGATGAAAACGGAACCGTTAAGGTTGGTTCCCCTTTTGTGGATGGAGCCAGTGTTCGGGGAAGGATCCTTAAGAACGAGAAGGGAGAGAAGATAATAGTGTTTAAGTTTAAGAGGAGAAAAAACTACAGAAGAAAACGAGGACACCGTCAGATCTATACCCATGTGGAAATTCAAGAGATCATAAGTTAGGAGGGGAAGATAATGGCTCATAAAAAAGGTGGAGGAAGCACACGAAACGGAAGGGACAGTGAGGGAAAAAGATTAGGTGTAAAGAAGTTTGAAGGGCAGTTTGTTCGGGCTGGAAATATCATTGTTAGACAAAGAGGAACCAGATTTCATCCTGGTAAAAATGTGGGTCTTGGAAGAGACTATACCCTCTTTGCGCTCTCTGATGGTATAGTCAAGTTTGAAAGGTTTGGAAAGGATAGAACAAGGGTTAGCGTTGAGGCGTTGCTAAGCTAGTCTCTATTTTTGTGCCCTTTGGCCTTTTCCTCATATCTGCCTTCTTTTTTATTGCCTGGCTTTTGTTTCTCTAGGGTTAGTACATACTCTCTGGAACTTCTTTTGCTGTTGGGTTATCATGAAAAAACGTATTCTCTTTAGATTACGGTTTGGGTGAAGGAGGATATATTGTGAAAATGTGGAGCAGCTTAGAGGAACTGGATGTTAGAACAGGAATTTCTGTTGTTTTAGCATTTGCTCTTTTATCCGTAGTTGTTTCACTCCTTAATTCCTACCTCTACACATCGAGTTTCCTGGATAAAAAGGTTAGAGAAATCGAAACCGTACTAAAAGAGCAAAAGGAGTTTTCAAAGGTTGCAAGAGGCATTCTTGATGTAAGACCGGATGTTGCTTACATAAGACTGGTTGATGATAACGGGATACTAAAGGAGAGTTTGGGAAGCGGTGAGGGGGGGGATATAAGGGAGTTTAGGTTTCTAACCCCTGAAAAAAACACGGTTATTGTTGGCATAAGAGAAGATGCCAACAGGTTTCCTGTGTTTGGCCCCCTTATGTGGAGCGTTTTTATGGGGGTAGTTTTATCCTTGCTGTTTCTCTTTTTTATCTTTTTTACTACCCCTAGTAAGGATGCTCACCTTGAAAAGTTAATCTCGGCCATGAAGCGTGTATCGCGTGGTGATCTAACTGCCAAGCTAGATATTGATAAGGGAATTCAGGGAAATCTTACCCTTGTCAGGGTTTTTGAAGGCTTTAACAGCATGGTGGATCAGTTGAGAAAAAGGTATTCTGACTATGAAACCACATCCAGGGAGTATCAGGTATCTGAGTCTGCTCCCCGGGTGGTTGTTTCTGAAAAGCGAACAGATGCCAGCTTAAGAAGGGTTGTAGCTCTTGTGGCTAAGATCTCAAACTTTAAGGAGCTTTCACAGAAGGTGGAAGGAGCGGATTTCTCATCATGCCTTACAGAGTACAGAAAGGCAGCGTCTTCAATAATATCAGATTACGGGGGTTTTACCGAAGCCCTGCTTCAGGATGAAATTGTTGCTATCTTTAATGTCCCGGATGAACAGGACAAACCCGACTTAAGAGCGGTTTGTGCTGCCGTTGAGTTGCTTCAGTTTCTTTCAAATATGAACAGACAGAGAAAGCTAGAGGGAAAAGAAATTGTGGTTGGAAAGGTTGCAATAGATGCAAAACCTCTTGCCTTTTACTCTGACTCTGGTGTACCACAGAATGTAAAGGAGGTAATTTCCCTGGCAAGGGATGTTTGCGATAAGGCTCCGGTATGGAAGGTTGTTGTATCATCTGAGGTTTACAAGCAGATAGAGGATTTTGTTGATGCAAAAGAGATAGGTATCGGTGATAAAAGTTTTTTTTCCATAGTTGCTGTGGAGGAAGGGGTAATACAGGTATAGTTCTTTTTGAACCAAGCCTTTTTCAGTGTAAAATTATTAATACAGGCTTGATTCCGGATTCTGGTGGATACGGTAGCCTGGGTAGACCTAAATAAAATAATAAAAATAGAGTGTAGCTTGATGGTTAATTTAAAAGATTTAAGCCCTGAAGAGCTTGAGCATTTTGTTGTTTCTCTGGGTGAAAGGTCCTATCGTGCTCGTCAGATAGGTGCCTGGATTTACAAGAGAAGGGTATATTCGTTTGATGAGATGACCGATCTTCCAAAAAGCTTTAGGGAAACCCTTAAGTCTTTTGCTTTTATTTCCTCTATAAAGCCGGTTCGAGAGCTTGTCTCAAAGGACGGAACAAGAAAGTATCTATTTGAGCTTTCAGATGGAAATCGCATAGAGAGTGTTTTAATCCCGGATGAAGGCAGATTAACCCTTTGTGTATCTTCTCAGGTTGGATGTTCCCTGGGGTGTAGCTTTTGCCTTACGGGTAGGGTTGGTAAGATAAGGGATTTAAAACCCTCAGAGATTCTGGATCAGTTTCTTGAGGTAGAGCGTCTTATTTCCTCCCGCATTACCAACGTTGTGTTTATGGGTATGGGAGAGCCTCTTGATAACCTTGAGAACGTTGTAAGGGCATTAAAGGTACTTACCCATCCAAACTTTATAGGTTTGTCACCTAAGAAGGTAACGGTTTCAACCTCCGGGTTGGTTCCTAGGATACGGGAACTCGGTGAGCGTATATCTGTAAACCTCTCCATTTCCCTTAATGCACCAAGAGATGATCTTAGAAGTAAGATTATGCCTGTAAATAGAAGGTTCCCTATAAAGGAGCTAATTGAGGAGGCAAGAAGGTTCCCCCTGCCAAACAGGAAGGTGCTTACCTTTGAATACGTGCTTATAAAGGATGTAAACGATTCCGACAGGGATGCAAGAGAGTTAGGTGAGCTCCTCAAAGGGGTAAGATGCAAGGTTAATCTTATACCCTTTAATGAGGCTCCTCCCCTTCCTTACAGGACTCCCAGTGAGGAGAGGGTTCTAGCTTTTCAGAGGATACTTGTATCTTACGGACTTAACGTAAGGATAAGAAAGAACCGGGGACGTGATATACTTGGAGCATGTGGACAGCTTGCTGCCGGTTATGGATTTAGGGAATCAAAGTTAATTAGAGCCGTATAAAAACCATGAAAGGTTCTGAGATAAGACAGTTGTTTCTTAAGTATTTTGAGGATAGGGGACATACGGTAGTTAAAAGCTCCTCTTTGATCCCCAAGAACGACCCGACACTTCTTTTTACAAATGCCGGGATGGTTCAGTTTAAGGACGTCTTTTTGGGTAGGGAAAAGCGCCCTTACAAAAGGGCTACGTCCTGTCAGAAGTGTCTTCGTGCAGGTGGAAAACACAATGACCTTGAGAACGTGGGTTACACGGCAAGACATCATACGTTCTTTGAGATGCTGGGCAACTTTTCTTTTGGAGATTACTTTAAGCGCGAAGCTATCGGGTTTGCCTGGGAGCTTATGACCGAGTTTTTTAAACTCTCCCCCGATAGGCTCTGGGTTACCGTGTTTAAGGACGATGAAGAGGCCTTTCGTATATGGAATAGAGAAATTGGGCTTTCCTCAAGTCGTATAGTTCGTATGGGGGAGAAGGATAATTTCTGGTCAATGGGGGATACAGGTCCCTGTGGTCCATGCTCTGAGATTGTAATTGATCAGGGAGAGGAGTTTGGATGTGGAAGACCATCTTGTGCAGTTGGCTGTGACTGTGACAGGTACCTTGAGCTCTGGAACCTCGTCTTTATGCAGTTTGATCGTGACTCATCGGGGAACCTAAAGCCCCTTCCTAACCCCAGCATAGATACTGGAATGGGTCTTGAGAGAATAGCTGCTGTTCTTCAGGGGGTGAGGAGCAATTATGAGACTGATCTCCTTAGGGGGATAATTACCGGTGTTGAGGAGCTTTCAGAGAGAAAATACGGGGAAGACCCAAGGGTTGATATCTCTATGAGGGTAATTGCAGACCACTCACGTGCGGTTACCTTCTTGGTATCCGATGGAGTTTTTCCGTCCAATGAGGGACGTGGGTATGTCTTAAGAAGAATACTCAGACGTGCAGTCCGTCATGCAAGGCTCCTTGATATAAGGAATCCGTGTGTTTTTAAGCTTGCCTTTGTTGTAAAAGACATAATGAAAGACGCATACCCCGAACTTGAAGAACGAATTGACTTTGTGGCTGAGGTTATAAAAAACGAGGAGGAGAGGTTCTTTGAAACCATAGATAGAGGGCTTGAGCTTTTAAACCTGGAAATGAAAAAACACGAAAACGCAAAGGTACTTCCAGGAGAGGTTGTGTTTAGGTTATACGATACATACGGCTTTCCTCTTGATTTAACAGAAGATATAAGCAGGGAAAGTGGCTTCAGGCTCGATTACGAAGGTTTTGAGAGGGAGATGCAAAAGCAGAGAGAACGCTCAAGGCAGGCGTGGAAGGGCTCTGGTGAGGAAGAGCTACCCTTGTACAAGGAGTTTGTATCAGGTGGTTTAAGTGTTGAGTTTACGGGATATGACAGAACAAGAGATACTGGAAGAATTACAGCGATAATTAAGGACGGAATGCTTGTTGATAGTGCCTCTGAGGGAGACAGGGTAGAGATTATAACAGATAGAACCCCTTTCTACGGTGAGTCTGGTGGACAGGTTGGGGACAGAGGGGTTATAGAAGCAGAGGGTGGTATTGCAGAGGTAGTTGATACCAAAAAGCCACTTCTAAACCTGATAGTTCACCAGGCGGTTGTAAAAAAGGGAACACTCTGGGTGGGTGACAGGGTAGAGCTAAGGGTTGATGAGAAACACAGGTATGGTGCAAGAACCCACCACACGGCAACCCATATGCTTCATGCGGTTTTAAGAGAGGTACTTGGAACACATGTAAGGCAGGCGGGTTCCCTTGTTGCTCCGGGTAAGTTAAGGTTTGATTTCACCCATTTTTCCTCTCTTGAGGACAAGGACATAAGAAGAATAGAGGACATTGTAAACGAGAGGATAAGATGGGATGACAGGGTTATAACACAGACGGATGTCCCCTATGAGGAGGCAATAAGAAGCGGTGCTATTGCTATATTTGAGGAGAAGTACGGGGATAGGGTAAGGGTTGTAAGCATAGGTGAGTACAGCAAAGAGCTCTGTGGCGGTACGCATCTTCATACAACGGGAGAGTTAGGGTTGTTTAAGATCATAACGGAGACTTCTTCCTCTGCCGGGGTAAGAAGGATTGAGGCTGTTGCTGGTGAACCTGCATGGAGGTTTATAAGAAACCAGGAGGAGACCATTTCTGAAGCATCAAGGATTCTTAAAGTTCCTCAGTCGGATTTAATCTCCAGATTAAAGAAGATGGTTGAAGAGAATGAAAGGCTGAGAAAAGAGCTAGACTCTTTTAGAGCCAGGATGCTAAGCGAGAGGGCAAAGGCTCTTTTAGGTAACGTAAGGGAGATAAAGGGTATAAAAGTCCTTTCCGCTCGTATCTCTGGGGTTGGACCTGAGGAGCTAAGAAAGATTTGGGATGACATAAGGGATAAGCTAAGCCCGGGGCTTGCCGTTCTTGGAAGTGGAAGTGACAGTAAGGCATATCTTCTCGTTGGGGTTACAAAGGAGTTAAGCTCAAGATTCCATGCGGGTAATATAGTTAAGGAACTTGCACCTTTAATAGGTGGAGGTGGCGGTGGAAGAGCTGATATGGCTCAGGCAGGTGGAAACAATCCTGAAAGGATAGAAGAGGCTTTGCAAAAGGTATTTGAGATTGTAGAGAGGTCTTAAGAAGGCTCGCTTATACCTTCTTTCTCTAGGATGTCTCTTATCTTTTTAAGTGCTGCACTTTCAATCTGTCTTACCCGTTCTCTGGATAGGTTAAGCTTTTGCCCGAGTTCCTCAAGGGTTAACGGTTTTTCCCTAAGGATTCTATTTTCTATTATAAATCTTTCCCTGTCCTTAAGGGATCTAAGTGCAACTTGAAGCCCTTTCTTTAGCTTCTCCTCTTCTTCAACCTTTGTGATTACCTCTTCCTGATTAGAGGTTTCATCGACGAGGAAATCAAGATGGGTTGTTTCCCCTTCTTCGTTGACCTCTGTATCAAGCGATAGGTCTTTTCCACCCATTCTCTGATCCATCTCTATAACGCTTTCATCCGATACCCCAAGTTCCTCTGCAAGGTTTTTGTAAGCTTCGGGATCCAGGGTCTCTTCCATCATCTCCATCTTCTGCTTTGTTGAGCGTAGCTTGTAGAAGAGCTTTCTTTGAGCCTGTGTTGTTCCTATCTTAACTAGGCTCCATGTTCTTATTATGTAGTTCTGTATGTAGGCTCTTATCCACCAGACGGCATAGGATATAAGGCGGTATCCCTTTGTGGGGTCAAACCTCTTTACAGCCTGCATAAGCCCAATATTGCCTTCCTGAATAAGGTCCATTATGTTAAGCCCATATCCCTTATACTCGTTGGCTATCTTTACCACGAATCTTAGGTTTGATACTACAAGCTTTCTTGCAGCCTCCAGGTCTCCGTACTTCTTGTATCTCATAGCAAGTTCGTACTCTTCTTCTCTGCTGAGAATAGGGTAGTTACTTATCTCGGCAAGATACCTCTCTATAGAGTCTGTAAGCGCTGGAAGGGATGCACCAAGCTGTTTTTCCTCTTCTTTTATTTCTTCCCCTTCCTGTTGAGCCTCTATTTCCAATTCTTTTGTATCTATTTCATCCATATCAGGAGTTCTTAAGTCTTTGGTTTTAGTTTATTTTACAACATTTTGCATTGCAAAAAAAGAAGGGTTTTTCTCTTTATCTTTTGATATATTATAATTAGATGAAAAAAAGAACAAAAACGGAGGTTAGAATAAGAAATATTTTAAGTGATATTTTGCTAACCTCTATTAAAGAACCTCTGTCTTACTCTATTTTGCATTCTCTTAAGGTTATCTGTGAGCGTAATTTATGTACAGGTAAGGTAGATGTAAGGGATATCCAAAGATGTATAGACTGGGAAAGTGTGTCTAGGGATAGCTGCTTTCTCTCTCTATTCTGTGTATCTCCGGAAGGTATGGTTGAGCTCAGAGAAGAGTTTAAGGGTTATGGTTCGTATATATGTAGTAGGGTTAAATCTTACTGGAGGTTTCTATCAAAGGAGCTCCAAACGAATAAGGAGTTTTCAGGTGATGAGTTAAAAAAGGGTATTTTGCTTTTTAACAGCGGTTTTTACTTTGAGTGTCATGAGTTTTTAGAGGATTTATGGAAAAGGTCAGAGGGAAGGGAAAAGGAGTTTTTAAAGGGATTAATTCATGCATGCGTTGCCTTTTACCATCTGGAATACGAAAACCAAAAAGGGGCACTGGGTTACCTCAAAAGAAGCTATAACAACTTAAAAGGGTTTATACCAGTGTTTTGGGGAATAGACGTTAAGGATTTTACCAGAGGGCTTTTAAGCTGTGTAGAAGTTCTTAAGGGTTCTTCTAAGGCAAAAGAACAGTTGGTAGTACCTAAGTTAAAGGTGTTTTCTTAGGAAATATCTCAAGTTACTTGACTCCTCCTTAGGTTCAATTTAAATTTAATGTATCCTATTTTACAACCACGAGTTCCGGCGTAGCTCAGCAGGCAGAGCGAGTGGCTGTTAACCACTGGGTCGGGGGTTCGAATCCCTCCGCCGGAGCCAATTATTTCAAGGACTTACAACACACACCTGATTTTAACTCCCTTGGTTGTCAGTTGATTTGTCAGTAAGCGAATCGGAAAAATCCCCTTTTGCTAGCATTTCAACGGCTTCTACAAGGGAATTCTCCGGGTGGGCATAACGCATGGTAGTTTTTAAATCAGCATGGCCTAAAATCTTACTTATAGCTGTGATATTTGCTCCAGCTTCAACCATCCTGGTTGCTGCAGTGTGTCTTAAATCGTGAAAACGCAAACCTGTTATACCAGCTCTTTTACAAGCCATACCAAAGCATCTCTTAAGTGCATTTGGATTATTGGGGCTGTAGGGTTTTCCTTTAGGAGTAAGAAAAACGCAATCACTAAAACCAGTCTTTAGTTTCTGCTCAAAAAGAATCTTCCTTAATTTATTACTTATAGGAATTTTTCTTATCTTCTTGCTTTTAGCCACTGCTTGGTGAATCGTGATAGTGTTATTCTTAAAATCTACATCCTTCCATTGCAAGGTAAGAATCTCTGTGTTTTTTTTACATCCTTGTACAAAGAGCCGTCTAAATGATCTGCTTGCCAAATAAGAAAACTGCCTTAAAACCTAAAGTTCCCAATTAAAAGTAGCCAGTTTTACCATTAACCTTATATCTTATATACCGATAGGCAGTCTTTTCCCATCCTTACTCTTTATCGACCTTTTAAGCAGACACATCTCTTTACCCCAATTTTGTTTAAGGGAATGCCAAAACTTCTCTGGCATATATCTAGCATATATGATATAGAGTAAATTCCTATTTACACAAGAGCAGTTTTTTTTCTATAATGGTAATGAAATAAATAACTCTGGAGGTATTAGAGATGAGTATGAGGGCAAATGTTTTTAAAGGTGTAAATAAGATAGGGCTTGAGGATAGGCCTATTCCCAAAGCTGGTCCAGGTGAAGCGGTTATAAAAGTTACGCTTACCACCATATGTGCTACTGATGTTCACATAATGAGAGGAGAATATCCTGTGGAGGTTGGCAGGATTATAGGGCATGAACCAATTGGCGTGATACATGAGCTTGGTGAGGGTGTTAGTGGTTATAGTGTAGGGCAGAGGGTTGCGGTTAATGCTATTACTCCCTGTGGTCAGTGTAACTACTGTTTGAGTGCAAACTGGGCTCAATGTGGTGGTTTTTTAGGTGGATGGAAGATGGGGAATACGATTGACGGTTGCCAGGCTGATTATGTAAAGATTCCAAATGCTCAGGCGAATTTAACCCCGATACCTGATGATCTTACTGATGAGGATGTGCTTTTTACAACCGATATTTTTTCTACAGGACTTTCTGGTGCTGAGAGTGCGGACATCCAGGTTGGGGATATTGTAGCTGTATTTGGTCAGGGGCCGATTGGGTTATGTGCTACTGCAGGGGCAAAGCTTAAAGGTGCTTCCTTAATTATAACCGTTGATACTGTTTCTTCGAGGATGGATATGTCAAGGAAGATGGGTGCTGATATTGTTATTGATTTTAAGAAGGTGGATCCGGTTAAAGAGATAATGAAGATTACAGATGGCAGGGGGGTGGATGTTGCAATTGAGGCAATAGGGCTTCAGGAGAGTTTTGAGAACTGTGTTAAAGTAACAAGGGTTGGTGGAACGATATCCAGTTTAGGGGTGTATCCTGCTCAGTTAGGAAGTATAGGGGTTCCTCTTCAGGAGTTTGGTTATGGTATAGCGGATAAAAAAATAGTATCTACTCTCTGTCCTGGTGGTAAAGAGAGGATGAGGAGGCTTATCAGTCTTATAAAGAATGAGAGGGTAAACCTTAAGCAGTTAATCACCCATAGATTCTCTCTGGATGAGATAGAGGAAGCTTACAGGATATTCTCCAATCAACTAGACGGTGTTATTAAAGTGGCTATAAAGCCCTAAGCTGAAGTAGTATTTTTTTTGAAATCTTGATTTTTTGTATAAATAGTTTATATATAAACAGTTAATATATAAACTATTAGAAGTGGTTAAGGAAATTGGTAAGGAAGAAGGGTGTTCTTGCCTGGCTATATCTTGCAAAGGTTTATGGACTTATCTCAAAGATGAGTGAAAGAGAGTTCAGGCAGTATGGACTTACAACCGCAAAATTCGATATTATTGCGCATCTTGGTATAGCTCCGGAGGGACTTAATCAGTGTGATCTTGCAAGAAGGCTTCTTGTTTCCAGAGGAAATATATCAGGTGTTATAGATAGGATGGAAAAAGATGGACTTATTATAAGGGAAAGGGAAAAGGACGATAGAAGATACTATAGAGTGAAACTTTCTGAAAAAGGAAAAAAGATTTTTAGGAGAGTAGTTCCTAAACATGAGAAGAACATAGAAAAGCTATTCAGTGTTCTTACGGAAGAAGAAAAAAGAGAACTTAAAAGCTTGCTTGGAAAACTTTTTAGAAGTTTGAGAGAAAAAAACAAAGTGGGAGGAGTAAAAAATGGCAAATGTACTTATAGTTTTTGATACTCGTTATGGAAATACAATGAAGCTTGCTAAAGCTATAGGTGAAGGTGCCAGGGAAAGGGGAGCTGAGGTAAGATTAAGGCGTCCGGAAATTGCTGATCCGGAGGAACTAATCCAGAAAAATGAAAGATGGAGGAAAGTTTATGAAGAATTTAGGAAGGTTCAAGAGGTATCAAGAGAAGATTTTTATTGGGCGGATGCTGTAGTTCTTGGTTCACCCACTAGATTTGGAAATATGAGTGCGTCACTTAAATCAGTAATTGACCGTATGTGGGGAAAGCTCTGGCTTGAGGGAACCCTTATTGGAAAAGTGGGAGCTGCTTTTACAAGTACTTCAAGCATTCATGGTGGTCAGGAAACAACACTTGTTTCTATGTGGTTTCCCATGATCCATCAGGGGATGATAATTGTAGGGGTTCCCTACTCGGAACAGAGGCTTATCAGTACAACTAAAGGTGGTAGTCCCTATGGACCAGCAAGTGTTTCTGGACCATATGCTGATAAGGAGCCTGATGAAAATGAAATAGAAATAGCAAAGACCTTGGGAAGAAGAGTGGCAGATGTTTCAGAAAAACTTAAATAGGAGGTAAGCAATGCGAGGAATTTTATTCCTGAATAATGTGAATAAATACTCCCAGTTTGCAGTTTTGCCTCTTAGAGTTGCTCTTGGGGTTGTATTTATTGCTCATGGAGGTCAAAAACTTTTTGTGTATGGAATAGAAGGAGTAGCAGGACTTTTTTCACAGCTTGGAATATATCCTCCTTATTTTTGGGCAGTTGTAGTTACACTGGTTGAGTTCCTTGGTGGGATTGCGGTTCTTACTGGTTTTTTAACGAGATGGGCTTCTCTTCTTCTTGCGATAAATATGCTTGTTGCCATGGTAAAGGTTCATCTTCCGAATGGATTCTTTCTTGATTTCCAGGATGGAAAACATGGTATAGAGTTTACATTTACTCTCCTTTTACTTTCAATTTCACTGTTTATTTCAGGAGGAGGTATGCTCTCAATTGATAAATATTTAAACAAAGGATAAAAAGTTAAGGAAAAAGGTTTTTAACCTCTGTTCAAGGAAGCAAGTTCAAGTAAGCTTGCTTCCTTATTTTTATATTAGCAGAACAGTAGTTTTACATAAACCCTTTCATCATGCTCATAGTTTTCAGTTAAAAAAGAAACCACTTCGCCTTTAATAACCGGGTTTTTCTTTAGGATTTCTACAAGATAGGGTGATATGGTTCTTCTTATATATCCAATCTTTTTTCCACTCTGGTGATAAATACAAACTGCATTCCCATCATATGCATTTTCCTTCTCCCACAGTGCATATACTCTATCCCCTTTCCCTATAGTTGAGCTCTTTCTTTCAAAATCATAAAAATCCTGCCATCTGTAGTAGAAACCAACTACCCTTGTATAAAGGGTTTTAGATTCATAAAAAAACTCTTTTGCAATCTTTTCTATATCATCTGGAAGAATTAGATTTTCTTCTGAAAAATCTCCAAGCTTTGCCTCAATTAGAAGGTTATAAAACTTGTTTTTTCCAAAGACTCCCTCTAAGACTCTATAGAGGCTTGCATTCATATATGGTTTTAGGATTTTATAGGCAAGGAACAGAAGTCCTTTTTCAATAAGTGCTAATCCCTTTGCAATTTCTACAAACTTTGCAAGTCCAAAGTTGAGAGTGCTTTCTTTGTTAAGAAACCCTATTTTTATCGTTCCCCACTCGTAGGAGTTAAGTTCTATAATTTGGGTAGAGGGTTCTTTAAATTCAAAGTGTATGTAATCCCCTTCAGGGGTAATAAGAAGAGGGATGGATTTGTTTTCAAGCTCTATTTTTAACCTCATGGTGAGGTTATATTCTATAGGTTTAGTTTTATAAAACAACTTTGTAGAGGAGGTGGTGTTATGGAAGAGGATAAGAAGGATTTATGGAGGAGGAAGGCAGAGCTTGATGCAAAGTGGGATAAGCTTATGGAGCATCTTAATGAGCTAAAAGAGAGTGGGAGGTTAAGTGTAGAGGAGATAGAGAGGCTTGAGGAAGAGTTTTTAAAGATACAGAAGGAGTACTGGAGGCTTATGGCAGAGCTAAGAAAGAGATCCTAAATAGTGGCTTCTCTTTCCTTATTTTCCCTTACAATGTATTTGCAGTTTTTAGGGTAGTTCTCACAAACAAATACTCTTCCAATTTGGGTGTCATATCCGGGTTTTACAATACCCCTGCATACTGGACAGGATATAAGAGTTTTTTGGTTTTTCTCACTTTGTTTGGTGTCAGCTTTTTGAGGAAAAAAAGAAGCTGACATGGTCGATATATATTAACAGGTTTTTAATGAAAAGAAATATCTGTTACAGGATTAGGTCTTGTAGAGGGATATTTGCAATAAAGCAAACTCAGGATAGGAAAAATAAATACAGAAAACTTAACATCTAATTTTTTGCTCGAGAATGATATCTTCCTTGATTTTATGTATAAAAGTATGTATTTTTATACGCATGGGAGGTGATAAAAATGGTTAAAAGACTTAATATCACACTAGATAGAGAGGTTGCGGAAGAACTTGAATCTGTAGCACAAGAACTAAATGAAAAAAAGAGTAACATTATAGAGAAGGCTCTAACATTTTATTTTGATTATCTTGATGTGAAGATTGCAGAGGAAAGGCTTAAGAGGCTTGAAAGAGGAGAAACAAAAACTGTTCCAGCAAAAAAGGTATATGAGAAGCTTGGTATCTGATGTACAAAATAGAATTCCTAAGAGAAGCTGTAGAAGAGCTTGAAAAACTTGACAGACCTGTTCAAAAGCTGATAAAAGAAAAGCTTGAGATTTTATCCAATAATCCCGATCTGCTTAGAAACAATATAAAACCTTTAAAGGGTATCTACTCAGGCTTATATAGGCTGAGAGTTGGAAACTACAGGGTTATATACAGGCTCAAGAAAGAAAGACTAATCATCCTGATAATCCGAATAGGACACAGAAGAGAAGTTTACTAATTTTTAGTTCTGTATCTTGTTATTTACAGGGTTTATGCCTAATAGAGTTAGTACATTCTCAAATAATTTCTTTGCATTTAGGAACTTCCTTGAATCTATGGCTTTGATTGTTTCCTTTGGGTTTATTGCGTGCATGTGTTGACGCAAATGACTCACCTCTTTATTTAGGTTTAAGGCGGCGTGCGGAATTTCTGCTAACGTGTGGCGGATATGCGAAGTTGCCCGATAGGACAATTTGGGGCGGAGCGAAGCGTAGCCGTATGTCCGCTGTTAGGCGACGTGCTGGATCTCACTAATCCAAAGTTTCCCATTTTCTCAACTTCTCACAGTATTCCTCTGATAATAAATCATATCCTTTTAAAAGATGATTAAGGTAATTTTTACTTGGTTTCAGTCCCTCTCTCACTTTCTCAGGGTTAGCAACATAGGTTATAGCTTCTTCTTCCTTGCCACTATCAAGTCTTACTCTTACTTTCAATTTTTCATAATGTTTTGGATATCCTTCATATCTATCAAGTTTTTCTATATCTGCATCCTGAATTGTATAAAGGATACCTTCAACCACATCTCCGTCATCCCTTTCTATATTCGCATAACCTTCATTAGGATCCCGTGAAGCGACTTTATTAAATTTTAATTTCCATCCCTCTAGAATTGCATGTTCTCGTTTTGAGAAATTAATTCCTCTTTTTTTCATTCGATTAGGATCCATGTTTGACCCATAAGCGAAGTATTTCATATATTCTCACCTCTACAAGCATGTCGCCTAACTCGTTCATATACGCATTGCGGATATACCCCTTATTTGGAGTGATATCTGCAATATTGCGCATATACATCCCTCTGGACGAAATTATACTCCTCCCCCCTTCATCAGTCTATCAAATGGATTCTCAATCTTTGCAAGATTCGCTTTGCTTACATGAGCATAAATTTCCGTTGTCTTGCTGCTCTTATGTCCGACTATTTCCTGAATGTATCTCAGATCAGCACCACTTTCAAGGAGATGAGTGGCAAAACTATGTCTTAATGAATGAACCGTTACATCCTTATTTACTCCTGCTTTCCTGCACGCCTGCCTAAAAATCGCCTGAAGCGTCCTTGTAGGAATATGCTTACCTTTTCTTTCACTTTCAAATAACCAATTTGAATGGTTTATATTTCTTATTGCTCTGTTGCAAAGATATGTGTAAGTAGCCTCCTTGCATCCCTTATGGCTATCATGTGATTTTAAGGGATGTAGGTTTGCTATTACTTGTTTCCCTCTCATTTAAATCAATTACAAATGATGTTTGCAACAGAGCACTTGCTGGTATTACTACATTTAGCTCCTTAATCTACTATTACCAATAACCCCGGGTCAAGCTCCTTGCCCAAAAGCTTAACCCGGGGCAACTGCCCACCACCGATACCTCCTATTCTAGCACACCTGAAACGAATAAATCAATACCCAAGCACCCTGGAACAAAAGGTATTGACACAGATTTTAAGATTTATTAAGATAGGCTTAAAGGTTTTAATTAAGGTTTATTTTAATTAGTTCTTTGAAAATCTAGTTTTTAATATTTATCAGGTAATAATGATAATTATTTTCATCGAGCATCGAGGGAATGCAAAAAAGTGGGGGGTTGCTCGAATTTAGAAAATCAAGTGATTTAAATGGGTTATGTAACATTGACAAAAATTATCCTGTGGATAAGTTGTTGATAACTTGAGGTTCTCGAAAACTGCATACTAACTCATTTAAATCATTAGAGAAAATAAGGGTGCTGTAGAAATACCTCTAATTCCCGTAGGGAATTGAAACTTTAGGTTTTTCTTTCGGGGAGAAGGAATCCCACCTTTTTTCGTAGAAATACCTCTAATTCCCGTAGGGAATTGAAACTGTTTGTCTTTTCATTTTTTCTTACCTCCTTTTTTTGTAGAAATACCTCTAATTCCCGTAGGGAATTGAAACGCTTGTATCTCTTCTTCTGAGATCCCCAGTTTTTCCAAGTAGAAATACCTCTAATTCCCGTAGGGAATTGAAACGGATGTCTTCGTGTGTCCATGACATACTACCCGAGTCATCCACAAGTAGAAATACCTCTAATTCCCGTAGGGAATTGAAACAAGTGCTGATTCAGATAAACTAAGGGTAACAATTGAATATGAGGTAGAAATACCTCTAATTCCCGTAGGGAATTGAAACATTAATATCAAGAACAACGATTGTAGCATCCTGGGGTTTTCGTAGAAATACCTCTAATTCCCGTAGGGAATTGAAACTGTGCTAACAGTGTGTGTCTTGATTACTTTGTGTATAGTAGAAATACCTCTAATTCCCGTAGGGAATTGAAACAAGGGCATAAACAAGCTGACGACAAAACGTCCAAGGGAGCTATTGTAGAAATAACTCTAATTCCCGTAGGGAATTGAAACTTTTGAAAAGTTTGGAATATACTGCATCCTTGAAAGAGAAAGTAGAAATAACTCTAATTCCCGTAGGGAATTGAAACTTTTTAAATGTATTGGTGTAATTGTGACTCTACTAGAAGGCAGCTTGAAATTAAGGTAAAGAAAGTTAAGCTTTAAGAGAAGGGTTTATTTAGGTGGGACTGAGTATAAAATGATGAGGTGTGTAAAAGATAAAACGAATATAATATAACATTCAGTTTCAGTGTAATTTGAGGGTGGATGAGTGCAATACACCCGGGTTGGCTAATTTATAAAA